>OGRO01000798.1_pt1 | contig 29226 bp, 28 predicted proteins | sample 1553451 | NCBI WGS metagenome assembly OGRO01 (sample SAMEA2580021, study PRJEB22360) | human gut metagenome | reverse complement strand
GGGTTTTAAAAGAACGTTCTTTTTATAAAGTGTCTATTTTTACTTGACTACTTCATTGTTAGTCTCATTTTTTAATACTGCATGAACTACATACTTATTATATTCATCAGCACATGTTGATAAAGTAAGTATTTTATCATTTTCATTTAAATCTATTTTAAAATCATATATACTTCGCTTTTTTATTAAATTGTACATATCCATTTTAGTTTCATTATCAGGAAATATAACTTTTAAATAATCAGTAGTAGTTTTAACTTTATAAATAGAAAATATTTGATAATGTAGTGTTTCATACAAAGTTTTTAAAGTAATAATTTGATTATCTGGATTAGTATACCAATTATATCTCATTGCATTTTGAAGCGTACCAAACATAACACCACTATAATATCTATTGTGAGCATATAAAATAACATTATCACTTAAAACATTTACATCACTTCGGTAATCCATAAATACCCAACCATTTTTATCTTCTTCAAAATTTATATTATGTTTCAAATAATAAGTATTATTATTAGTTTGAACTACTGGATAATCTATATTTGTGTTATTAACCTTAATCCATGCAACAGTCTCAGGATTAACATTATAAGCACCAGCTACATCTTCATTAATAATCTTTTTACTATTATTTGTTTTATTTTGAACATCTTCAAGTATTGCATCACTTCCATTAATACTTATAACTTCACTTAATTTATCTTGAATCTTTTCTACCTTCTTCATTGATGAATAATTATCATAAAACACATAAGCAAAAGTAAAAGTAATAATTAATATAATGATATAACCACATGTTTTTAAAATACTATTATTAGCTTGTTTCATAATATTATTATTTATATATTCATTACTATATTCTAATTTAAAATATATTTTATATCTTTTACTTTTCTTTTTATTAAAGATCTTTAAATAATTTATTACTTCTTCATCACTTATATTATCATGTATTACTATTCTAATATTCTTTTTATTATTTTTTCTTAAAGTATTTACAATAAACTCTAAATCACTTTTATTAACTGATGAAACATTTATTGTTTTTAAATACTTATTTATTTTACAAAAAGCATTAAAGTCTTCGATATCTTGATTATCCATTGGTAAATCAATTTGTAAAGTCATCTTATAAAATAGGGAAGAGAATACACTTAAATTATTTTGTAACATAAAATTAGATAAATAAAGTATTTCATTTCTAGATTCAATTAATATATGATATTTATCTAAGTATTCAATCATAAATGGTTGTAAATTATAGCAGTTTACATTCTTTATATTTGTTTTAGCAATCATTTCACACAAAGAAAAAGTTAATTGATTTTCTTCTTTTAATATTAGATTAACTATTTGTTTATTGCCTTTGATTAAATTTAAAACAATCTTAGCAAAGTCAAACTTTTCTATACATAAAGCATCAATATTATAATCATTTGTAAGTTCACTTAAAAATGAGCTAACTATTTTTTGATTTTGTACTAAATAATCACTTGAAAATATTAGTTCATTACAACTAATTACATTTGTATTAAGAATTTCTTTATATTCGCTAGATAATTTAATACGTTCTTTAACTATCAAAGTGTTATTTTGTATCTTAAATAATAATTTTTTCATATAATCAATCCTCGTATGTTATACTATTATAATATCACAAATTTACACTTTTTAATATATTTTTATAAAAAATATGTTGTTTTTTGTATTTTTATGATATAATTTAGACATAATAAAGATAGGAGAGATGATAGTGTTGAAAAAATTATTAGGTGTTATAGCATTAAGTATGGTATTATTATTACCTGTAAAAGCTGGTGCTGCTACAATTAATCCAAAATGTGAAAAGAGCTGCCCAACTGAAAATGGTAAATGTACATCAGTATGTACAATATCAGTTGCTGGTAATACAGGTTCATTAACTGAATTTAAAGCAACATTAGACATAGTTGGTGATGGTGTAACAGTTACTAAAATAACTCCAGGTACTGGATGGACTAATTTAACTGCATCAACTACAGGAAAAAGTATTCCATTAGATTTTCTTGCTTCAACTGCTGTTACAACATCTGACTTCGTACTTGCAACAATTAATCTAGAACTTGAAAGTTCAGCAACTAATTGTAGTTTGAAACTTTCAAACCCATCAGTAGGTACTGAAGTTACTACAGTAATTGAAACCACTACAGAAACTAAAACTGGAGCAACATTACCACTTGCAATCATTGCTTGCGGTGCAGTTGTAGCAGTAGTTATCTATGGTGCAACAAAGAAAAACAAAAAAATGTATAAAATATAACAAAGTTTTTAACAGTCTTGGAAACAAGATTGTTTTTTTATTGATAAAATAGGATGGAAAAACAATTAAATTAAGTATATATCTTTATATAAGAAATATTGCCAAAAATTAAAAAGTAACAAAAATATAACATAATTGTAATAAATATGTTTGAAATATAACTTTTTTGTGGTAAAATAAATAACAAAGAAATGGGTGATTAAATATGAACGAATACACAGAACAAGAATTAGTAAGAAGGGAAAAAGCGGAAAAAATCCGTGAAATGGGAATAGATCCTTTCGGACATCGTTTTGAAAGAAATGCTTATTCAAAAGACATAAAAGATAAATATGAAAGTATTCCCCATGATGAATTTGAAAATATGGATGATACTGTTACAGTTGCAGGACGTATAATGTTTATCAGAAAAATGGGAAAAGCATCATTTTTTACTATTCAAGATAAACTTGGAAGTATTCAAGTATATATATCTATAAATGATGTCGGAGAAGAAACATATAACTTATTTAAATCAGCTGATTTAGGAGATATTGTTGGTGTTTATGGAAAAATTATGAAAACTAAAACAGGTGAAGTAACGATTAAATGTTTAGAATATACACATTTAGTTAAAGCTCTAAAACCTCTTCCAGAAAAATTTCATGGACTAACTGATACTGAAGAAAGATACCGTCGTAGATATGTAGATTTAATTATGAATGAAGATGCCAGAAAAGTAGCATTTACAAGACCTAAAATAATTAGATGTATTCAAAACTACATGGATGGTTTAGGATTCACTGAAGTTGAAACTCCAGTTTTAACAACACTATTAACAGGTGCTAGTGCTAGACCATTTATAACACATCACAATACGCAAGATATTGATATGTATTTACGTATTGCCCTAGAACTTCCTTTAAAAAGACTTTTAGTAGGAGGAATGGAAGCAGTATATGAAATAGGTAGAGTATTTAGAAACGAAGGAATGGATCCAAAACATAATCCAGAATTCACATTAATGGAAGCTTATCTTGCATATAGTGACCTTGAAGGTATGATGGATATGACTGAAAAAATGTTTACAACTATTGGTGAAAAAGTAATGGGCAAGACAATATACAATTGGGGCGGAAATGAAATAAATATAGCTGGTCCATGGAAAAGAATTTCAATGTGCGATGCAATCAAAGAAGTAACAGGAATTGATTTTTCTAAAGAAATGACTCTAGATGAAGCCCTAGAACTTGCAGCATCACACAAAATTGAAGTTGAAGAACATGAAAAGAGTTTTGGGCATATAGTTAATTTATTCTTTGAAAAATATGTAGAAGAAACATTAATTCAACCAACATTCCTATATGGACATCCAGTTGAAATTTCACCACTTACAAAGAAAAATCCAAAAGATCCAAGATTCGTAGACCGTTTTGAACTATTCATTGGTGGTAAAGAATTTGCAAATGCTTATACCGAACTAAATGACCCAATTGATCAATTAGAAAGATTTAAAGATCAAATAAAAGAAAGAGATTTAGGAAATGAAGAAGCTAACGATATTGATATGGATTTCGTAGAAGCACTAGAATATGGAATGCCACCAGCAGGTGGAATCGGATACGGAATAGATAGACTTGTAATGTTCTTCACTGAACAAGAAACTATTCGTGAAGTAATTTTATTTCCAACAATGAAACCAAGAGATTAGAGATTGACATATCTCTTTTCTTTTGCTAAAATAATCAGTAAATCGGGGGGATAACGATGATTGAATTAATAACTGCTTTAGAAAAAATATCAGAAAGAATTTATGAAGAATATCAAAAACTATATGATTTAGAAAACAAAGGACTTAATAAATTAAGTATACTCGACCAAGAAAGAATTATTGAAACATTAAAAAAGTTAAAATCTATCGAAGATGATATTATTGAAAAACTAAAAGAAAGAAAAGAACTTAAGAAAGCATCAGCTTATTTAAAAAATAAATATGATAAAGATAGCGATAGTATTTATATTGATATAACTCAAGATAAAAGTGGTTTATTAACACATCGTGTCTACAACAGAATCATTTATGAATTGGTAAAAGAAGAATCTAAATCTGACTATCGTGTATTAAATAGTGACATTGTCGAAGAATTTATTATCAGTGATTATTTACTTTTATCAATGACTATATTAGAAAAAACATTACCTAATTGTTACAAAAGTGAAATATACAAAATAAAATATAAGTTAAGCTTAACAATTCCAGATTTAGAAGCAACTCTAGTAAATACGCAATTTAAAACATCTAAGCATCCTTATGTTACTCATAAATTGTTAATCACAAATGAACTAAGTAAAAAATTTGTAACAACATACGTCGAAGAAAGATTAATGACAGACATAAACGTAAGGCTTAATTTACTTGCAACACTAAATGTTGAATATATTGAATCAAATGATGAAGTTTTTGCAGCAGTTATTTATTTATTATCAACAATCAGAGCAGCACTTTTATTAATGGATGAAATTGATTTAGATGATTTTAATAAATCAATATACATAATGATTAAAAAAATAGCTAACAATTTTACTAAAGAATATAACCGAAGAATTCTTTATAATTTTGCTGAAGATATGCAAAATGACAAAAGTATACCTCAAATACTTAAATTATTTAAATAAATTACAAAAAAAGGTGCAAAAAACCTTTTTTTTCTTTGGTTTGGGTGTTATAATTTTGATAAGGAGGTAGAGAATGAAAAAGATATTTGAAAAACATGGTGTGTTAAGATGTATCGCTGCATTTATGGACATTGTTGCACTTATATTATTTATAGTAGCAGCTTTCGTAGATGGAGAAACTGCAGACATGGTATTAAAATTTATTGGTATATTATTATACACAATTGGAAGTATGATGTTAGTATTTACTGGCAAAGATCATTACTTATCTAAAAGTATTTTAGTTTTTGTATCATCTTCATTAATCTTATCATGGCTATATCCAAGCGGAGTGTTCCAAGGTACTGATTTCTCAGTTCAAGATTTTTCTCGTATAGGTTTGGCAGACATGGGATTTGTATTATATTATGCTCTTCAAAGTATAATGGATAAAATAATCTTCCTAGTAGTTGTTGCTGGATTCTATGGAGTATTATCTAAAGTTAGTGGATATCAAAAACTTGTTGGAAAATTAGCTGATAAATGTAGTAATCATCCAATCGTTACATCTGTTGTAACTTCAGTAATATTATTCTTACTAACAACACTATTTACTCAAAGTTTTGCAATGATTATATTCCTTCCATTCTTAATTAGTGTTTTAACTAAAATGGGTATGGATAAATTAACATCATTTGTAATTACATTTGGTTCTGTTTTAGTAGGTATTCTAGGATGTACATATGGTACTGACAGTTTAACAATCTTTAATAAATATATGGGTCAAGAAACTACATATGCTATTAATTATCGTTATATTATTGCTGCGGTTAGTATTGTTTTATATAATTTCTTTATAGTTATGCGTGTTCGTAAGATAAGCAAAGATATGAAGAAAAATGCTAAAGCAAACAACGTATTAGATGATCCATTTAAAGTTGAAAAACTAAGTGGTAAAGAAAAAACATCATTAGTACCTGCAATTATAGTATTAGCTATAACTGTTATTATTGTTGTTTTAGGATACATCAACTGGAACGGATATTTCAAAATTGAAATATTTGACAAATTCCATGAATGGCTAATTGGTCTTGAAGCTGGTGAAGATTTCACTATATTCAGTTACATCTTAGGTAATAATGCTAATGCTCTAGGTTCATTCAAATACACATTTAGTATAAGTATGTTATTGATAATTGCTAGTGTAGTTATTGCATTCTTATATAAGATGAAGACTAATGAATACATTGAAAGTTTCTATGAAGGAACAAAGAATATGTTTAAACCAATGCTTCTTTTATTAGCTGCAGGTATGTTATTTGGTATTGCTAATTTATGTTTAGCACCATTATCAATCTGTAATTGGTTAATAAATCTAACAAAAGGATTTAATCCATATTTAACTTCAGTAGTTGCATTTATTACATCATTATTCCAAACTGACTTAGGTTATGTTGCTTACACATGTGGAAGCTTCTTTACTCAAGCTTTCTCTGGTAATGTTGAAATAATTCATACTATATTTACTTCAATGTACGGTCTTGTTCAAGTATTCATGCCAACAAGTGCAATTCTTATCGTTGGTTTATCAATGATGAAGATAGAATACAAAGACTGGGTTAAATATATCTGGTTATTTGCATTGGGTATGTTAGTAATACTACTTGTTCTATTTACAGTAGTAACTTACATCTAAAGGGTTCATTATTTGAACTCTTTTTTTATACATTTTTTGACTTTTACTTTTATTTTTGATAAAATGAATTTAACAAAAACGGAGAATAATAAATGGAAAATAACAGAAAAATAAAAACAATTATAACTAGAATTAATCATATCTGTGATATTGAAAATAAATCATTATCTAAATCTTTAGAAAAATATAATCTTACTCCAGAAAAGTATCTTAAACTAATCGGGTTAACAATTGATATTGATAAAGATTCAAAAACAATTATTAATAAATTAATGAGTGATTTAACAGCTCGTATATATTTTAATCCAAACATGGAATCTTTAGAAAATGATTCAATTGAAATAAGTTCTAAAACAAATAACCAAAGTATTATTTTTACAAATAATGAATTAAGAATATATGAAGAAAAAGTAAGCGAAGATGATACACTTTATTATGAAGAAATTAGTGTAAAAATTATATCAAAAGATACTAACACAAGTTATACATTAAATAAAGTAATAGAAAAAAAGGAATTAGAAACAAGAATTATAAGTAAAAAATATTATATTAAACATATGCACATCAAAGTAGCATTTAAAATAAATGGTTACTCAAATGCTTTTGAATTTACAATTAATAATGATATGCTTGCAAGTGACTTAGATTATGCACTTAGATTATTAAATAATCAAAAAATAAAAGAAGCTTATATTATATTTAAAAAATATCCAAGTGATATTAAAATTATTGATGAATCACATAATCTTGTATAAATATAAGCAAATTTTTCCATAACATACATAGAATTAAAAGGGAGGATTCTATGTATAACAATTATAGCTTCGAAGTAACAAAGATATTTAAAAATGCTGAAATCATCATGCTAGAGTTAAATCATGCCTATGTTGGAACAGAACATCTACTATTAAGTATGCTTAAAGTAAGTGATTCTATAAATAAACTAATGACTAAATATGGTTTAACATATGATGATTTTTTAAGTGAATTAAATGAAATCGTAGGTAAAACAAAAAATAATCCTGGTATAGTAATTTATACTCCTTTATTAAAAAGAGTTATTAAAAATGCACAAGATTTAGCTAAGAAAAATAAAGTAACAGCAACAGATTTATTAATATCTTTACTTGAAGAAGGCGAAGGTATAGCAATAAGAATTATGCTTGGTATGCATCTTGATTTAGATTCATTATATGATGAATTAAAGAAAAGTGGTAAAAAGAATAAGAAAAATTTAGATATTTATAAAATAGGTAAAGACTTAAATAGTGAAGTAAATAGTGACTTAGTAATAGGTCGTGATAAAGAATTAAATGAAATAATTGAAACACTTTTAAGAAAAAATAAAAATAATCCATTATTAATTGGTGATGCTGGTGTTGGTAAAAGTGCAATCATCGAAGAACTTGCAAGAAGAATAAATAGTGATAGTGTTCCAGAAAAATTAAAAAATAAAAGAATAGTAACTCTTGAAATGTCTAGTTTAGTAGCAGGTACAAAATACCGCGGAGAGTTCGAAGAAAAATTAAATAAAGTAATTAAAGAACTTGAAGATAATCCGGAAATAATTTTATTTATTGATGAAATTCATACAATATCAAATGCTGGTGGAGCAGAAGGAGCTATAAATGCATCAGATATATTAAAACCTTATTTAGCACGTGGCAAAATTAAAATCATCGGAGCAACTACAACTAGTGAATATAACAAATTCATTTCTAAAGATAAAGCTCTAAGAAGAAGATTTGAATTAATAAAAATAAATGAACCTAAAAAAGATGAAACTGAAGAAATTCTATCTAAAATAAAACCATCTTTTGAACATCATTACAATATCAAAATAACTAAAGAAAACATCAAAGAAATCGTAGATTTAACAGATAAATATATCTTAGATAGGTTTAATCCAGATAAATCAATTGATTTACTTGATAGTATCTGTGCTATGAAAGAAGTAGAATTTGGTAAAGAAAAATTAATCAAAGATTTAAAAGAAAAGTTATTGCAATTAAAAACTAAAAAAGAAGAAATGGTTAAGAAAAATAATTTTAAAGAAGCACTAACATATCGAACTAGAGAAATAGAATTAGAAAATAAAATTGAAAACTATAAAAATAAACCAAATATTATAACTAGTAAAGATATTAAAAATGTTTTACTTAGAAGAGAAAATATACCAAATTTATCAATCAATTGGAGTAACCTTGAAGATTATCTTCATAATGAAATAATTGGTCAAGATAAACAAATAACAAAAATAGTTAATGCTCTAAAAAATAAAGATGAAGACTTACCAGTATCAATTCTTTTAAGTGGACCAACCGGAGTGGGTAAAACAGAAACAGTTAAAAAAGTGAGTAAATATTTAAAAATTCCTTTAGTTAGATTAGATCTAAGTGAATATAGTGAAAATATTTCCATAAGTAGATTAATCGGAGCATCCGCAGGTTATGTAGGTTATGATGATGATAATATTTTTGATAGAATAAAGATGCATCCATGTTCAATTATTTTGCTAGATGAATTAGAAAAAGCTCATCCATCTGTTATTAATTTATTTTTGCAAATTCTAGATGAAGGCTACATAACTAATTCAAAAGGAGAAAAAATAGATTTCAAACACACATATATATTTATGACATCAAATGCAATGTTAAATACTAAAATTGGTTTTATTAAAAATACTGGTAATCTTCAAAATACTTTTAGTAAAGAATTCTTAGGTAGAATATCTTGTGAAGTATATTATAATGAAGTAACTTTAGATATGTTAAAAACTTATCTTGATAAAAAAGGTATAAAAGATGATACAATATTAACTTCATTTGATTATAAGAATAAAGGCTTCCGTGGTTTAAATAAATATATTAAAAATAAAGAAAAGAGTAAACAACTATAATTTCAAAAATAGTTGTTTTTTATAATCTCAAAATAGATATTACTATAATTTATTTATTGAATTAATCAAAGAAGATGATTATAATAAAAATATAACAATAAAATATAATTATGATAATGAAGGTAATATATTAACTAAAGAAACATATGAATTAAAAACAGGTAACTTATTAAATAAAGATACATATGAATATAATAATCAATCATGGACTGATCAATTAACTAAGTATAATAATGATGATATTACATATAATGAAATAGGTAATCCATTAACTATCAAAGATAATGTATTAACTTGGCAAAATGGAAAAGAATTAAAATCATTTAATAATATAACTTATACATATAATAAAGATGGTATCAGAGTAAGTAAAAAAGTAAATGATATAACAACTAACTATATTTTAGAAAATTCAAATATTTTATTTGAAAAAACAGGTAATGATATGATATACTATTTACGAGATAGTAATAGTAAATTAATTGGTTTAGAACTTAATGGTACAACATATTATTATCTTAAAAACCTTCAAGGGGACATCGTAGGAATCATTGATGCAGAAAATAATCTAGTAGCTAGTTACACTTATGATTCATGGGGTAATATCATAAGTATTAAAGATAGCAATGGATTAGATATTACTGAAGAAAATCACATAGCATTAAAAAACCCGTTTAGATATCGTTCATATTATTATGATTCAGATACAAAATTATATTATCTAAATTCAAGATATTATAATCCAAAATGGGGAAGATTTATTAATACAGATGAAAACATAGATACTTCATTAGATATGTTCTCAGATAACACATATCTATACGCAGAAAATAACCCAATAAACAGAATAGAAATAGAAGGAATGATTTGGTTCCATGTAGCAGGAGCTGCGATAGGAGCAGGTGTAGGATTTTTGGCTAATTCAGCAAATAATATTATAAATAAAAGACCTTGGAATGAAAATTGGGTAAGTGCAACAGTTAGTGGTGCTATTAGTGGATTTACTTCGACATTTGGAGGTCCAACTGCAATAGCGGGAAATTATATTTCAAGTTTAGTTGATAACACAATTACTGGAATAAAAGAAGACAAAAGTATTGCTGAAATTGTTACTAATACTATTGTCGACGGAACAATATCATCTGTAATGAAAGATCCTATCAAAATAAATAAAGGGTGGTACAAACCTAAAACGATAAAAACGAGTTTTTTTGGAAATTATCAGAAAAAAATACAATTTAATAATTTTATGAATACAATAAAAACTCAAAACATAAAAAAGAATGCGACAGCATTCGTCAATGAGGCTTCAGAAAAAATCAAATCAGTGGGAACGTCAATAAGAAAAAAAGCTGAAAATCATTTTTCAAAGTTAAAATTTTGGTAAATTGTTAATAGGAACTATTCAAAGTTCCTATTTTCTGTTATAATAAAATTAAGAAAAGAGGAGTTATGAATAAAGAATTTAAAAAATACTATGAAGATAAACTAAAAGATAATACAAATAAATATGTAGTGATGTATAAAATTATTTTGATTTTTAGTGTTATTTTACTCATATCTATAGGAGCTATAGCTGTTATAGATATATTTACAGATTACAAATATGAAGAAAATGGAAGCATGTTAGCAGTGGCACTTGTTTCACTTTTTGTTCCAATGTTTTTTCTAGAATCAAAAATATATGAAGAAGACAAAACAAAATCAATATCAAGATGTAAAACCAAAAAAGATATAATAATTTTAAGACTATATTATATTATAACAACGCTTTTGTTAATAGATACATTTTTATTGATTTTTGTTTTTTGTATTTTAATAGGAATGTTTGAATTGTTTAGTTATTCACCTTTAGTAGGAAAAATATATGGTTATAGTTCAATAATGATATGGGCATTATGGGTAATAGATTACAAATATTTGGTAGACCATAAAATAAAAAAAGGTAAAATGTTATGAATAAAGAATTTAAAAAATACTTTGATAAAAAGATGAAAGATAATACTAATAAGTATGTAGTCATGTATAAAGCAATTTTAATATTTTATTGTATATTAATATTAATTGCTTTAGCGTTAGATTTATATAATTATTTTAATCAAGTAGCATTAGATAAAATAATTAAAATATTTGCTTATATATTACTTATGATGCTTTATCCTTTATATTTCATACAGAATAAAGTTTTTAAAGAAGAAAATGAAGTAAGTCGTATTTCAAAATGTAAAACAAAAAAAGATAAGAAAATCTTAAAAATATCCAATATAACAAAATTAATATTATTAGTAGGTTTTGCAGTATTAATTACTACAATAGCATTAATTAGTGATATTTTAGGGGTATTTGAGTATTCACTGGATGCAGCACGGATTTATGGATATATTTTTATAGGACTACTTTTCGTCTTTGAAAGAATGTTGGTTTATTTAGATAAAAGAAATATATTATGGTGATGGTATGATGAAAAGAAGATTAAAAGATTTAAAAAATGGCGAAGCAATAGCAATAAAAATAAAGAAAGGAATACACAAAAATAAATATGTAATATTAATATGTTGCAAAGAAAGTCTTGAGGAAGAAAGAGATTTTTACTTCAGAGCTAAATTAAGTAAAAAGTTACCAACTACAACCGAAGAAATAAACAAATTACCATACATAAAAGTAAGAGCAATACACTATATTGAAAGATATCTACCAAGAATGGGGAGAGAAACTTATAAAGAACTAGTTGAAAGAAAAAAACATTATGTATATTATCCAGATGAGTATAACTTTTTATATGTTTATTACTTCACATTGCTATTTGAAAAAGGGGATAACTTAGACGATATAATTTATTTAGATATTTATAACGTTGAAAGACCAACAGATGAATATGTAAATGACAGTAAATCTTATTATGGAGAAATAATATTATTTAATAGACTAGAAGAAGAATTAATTGAATACTACGAAAATTATAACTTGAAAAAAGACTTTGAATATACCAAAGTAGGACAACAAAGATGTGAACAAAATGCTAAAGCAATTATAGAAGTATTAAAAAAATATGATCAAATTAAAATGAAAAATAATCATTCCTAGGGCAATAGTAATTTACCACTATAGGACTAGCTCATAAAATATAGTATAAATAACTATTAACCTAAAGGGGGTGATAAAGTGACTATAACGTTATCAGTAGTAATAATGTTAGTAGCATATACATTCGGTGCTATTACAAAAATATTTATTGAAAAATTACCAAATAAATATATTCCAATACAAAATATAATAATAGGTATAGTAAGTGGTATAGTATGTTACTTTTTAAAAATAGATGATAGCATGCTAAACTCTATATTACTTGGTATAATGTCTACAATGAGTGCCGGAGGTATAGCAGATTTAATAAAGATACCTAAAACAGATGATGATACGTTATCCGAAGGTTAATACTATAAGCAATAAGTTTTAAAAATTCTTATTGCTTTTTTACGTTTTATAATTATTTGCATATAATATTTTAAAAGGGAGGAACTCATGAAATTTGGTGATGATTTTTTTAAAAAGGTAGAAAAGAAAACCAATGTTAACAAAGATACTATTTTATCACTTGCCAAAAAACTTCAAGAAGGAAATATGAAAGATGAAAAAACTCTTCGTGAAGTAATAGATACTTTAAGTAAAGCAACAGGTAAAAAGGTAAGTGATGAACAAAAGAATAAAATAATAAACAAAATAGTAAGTGATAAAGTACCAAATAATGTGGAAAAGATGTTTTAACTTGAAAAATTCATAATATTGCTATATAATAGCAATATTGTTTTTTAAGGGGGCATCATTATGCAAAAAAGAATATACTTAGAATTGCCAAAAGAAAATGGACCAAGATTTTACTACAGGGAAGAACCACTTATAAATAGTAAAAATGATCTTGTTGAATTCTTAGAATGGGATAAAAATATGGACTCTTTAGCATTTGCTAAGAAAATGATGTATTCTCATGAATTGAAAGCTAACAATCAAGTCGAAGGTTATACTGATGATTTAGAATTAATAGAAAAAGTAATAACTAAGAAAACAGAAAAAATAAAAGATACTGAAATAAAACAAAGAATATTAAATTTATACCATGGTTATTATTATATATTACATCATAGAAAAATGGATGAAGAACATCTTCATGATTTATATAATATTTTAAGTGATGGTATACTTGATGAATATGACCTTCAAAACATGGGACCATTATATAGACAAAAGTCCGTATACATATTAAATAATGGAAGATTAGATATGGACCTAGAACAAGGAGTTAAAGCAACTAACATAGAAAATTTAATAAATAAATATTTTACATATGTAAATGAAGTCACAAATGATTCTAAAATAAATGAATATATTAAATCTCAGATAATGCATTTTTATTTTGTATATATCCATCCATATTTTGATGTAAATGGCAGAACAAGTAGAACTTTAGCAATGTGGTATTTACTAAAAAAAGAAGCATACCCATATATAATATTTAATCGTGGTATCAGTTTTAAAGGTTCTAAATATGATAAAATAATCAAAGAAGCAAAAGAAAAATGCGACTTAACTAAATTCTTAGAAATGATGCTTGATACTTTAAAAATAGAATTAGAAAAAGAACATATCATGGAAAATATTGCAAGTAATACACCATATAAATTAAATGGTCTAGATTATCAAAGTATTTTATATTTTCTAACAATGAATGGTACAAAAACTCTCGCAGATTTTGCAACAATGTATAATAGATTTAATGGAAAACTAAGAATAAGTGAAATATATGAAGATATGATAAAACGTTTAATTGATTTTGAAATTTTAAATGTAGATAGATACACTAAAAAAGTAATCGAAGATATACCAAACATGGAACTATCACTTAATCCTAAAAAAATAGATTTTGATGAACAACACTTAACACGCATAAAATTAAAATGAGACCTTCAAAGTCTCATTTTTCAATGAAATATGCATAATATTCTTCAAAAGTAATATTATTTTCATATATATATTTAGCTATTTTCTTCCCAACATATCTATAATGCCAAGATTCATAACCATAACCAGTGACATTAACTTTATCTTCTGGATATCTTAAAATAAAACCAAATTTATAAGAATTATCTTTAAGCCATTTAAATACTTCAGTATCTTTAAAAGTGTTTTTATTACTATTATCTTTACTAAATATATCTAGTGTTAATCCTGTTTGATGTTCACTAGCACCAGGCCTTGCTGCAATACTATCAGCATATTTTTCTCCTCGTTTTTTCTTATAATTATTATATACTATTTCTTGTTCTTCATAAGTTCTATAAGAAGAACTAACCATCAAATAATATCCATTAATCTTAGCTTCTTCCCACATTTCTAAAAATGCATCATATGTAACTTTTCTTACCTTTTGACTGCCTAATTCTCCCCAAGCATAATCTCTTGATATTGTTACCAAATCATCTGGATTGTAATCTTTACTTAATAAATAATATTTATTAACGATAATAGATGTATCTTTACTTATATCAGTTTCATAATTAGTTGAATAAAATCTACTATCTAAATGAATATTAATATTTCTAACTACAGTACTTAAATCCAACTTTTTATTCTTTTTCATATACTCAATATATTTATAAAAATTCTTTGTTAAAAAATACTTTTCTTTAGTTAATTCAATATATTTTTTGTTTACTTCATTTTCTAAGAAAAACTCATAATCATCTTCATTAAATATTTTAAGTATATCTTCTGTTTCATCCCTAGTATATCCTTTGTCCATGAGTTTATACTCATATGTCTTTTTATATTGATATTCTTTATATCTTTTATTTGCATAAATACCACCGATTACTAAAAATACTATTAAAATTAATACATAGTAAACTTGTTTTTTTAATCTTTTCTTTTTCTTCATACTGCCTCCATGATAATTCTATTATATCATTTAATTTAGGTATTTACAAACCCAATTATTTGTAGTAAACTTAAGTTAACATATGAAGGTGATAGAATGGATAAGAATAAACAAATAATTGCTTTATGTCCCAATTTTTATAAAATAATAGAATTCCGTCCTTATGAAGAAGATGTAATTAGCACTAAATTAATAAAGTTGTATCAAGAATATATATTTAGAATTGATCTAGATAATCCAGAAGATGTAGAAAGTGTAATACGTCTAGATAAGGTTGTTAAAAAATATATAGATGATTATCTATTTAGAAAAGAAATGCAAAAACAAATTTTAGAAATCAGAGTAAAGAAAGATGCAAAAGATATTTTAAAAGAAGTAATAAAATCTATTTTAAAGATATTTGACAACTATGAAGAATATACAACCAGAGTAATATACATATCAAGATGGATATAAGTTAACTTATATCTTTTTTTTGGAATAAAAATGTATTGCAATAAACTTCATTATAGTTTAAAATAATATCTCGACGGTGAAATATATGAATAATTATGATGAATATGTAAGATATAAAGATATGTGTTATAAATGTAGTAATTTTAAATTAAAAGATATTAAAGAAATAATTACATATCTAATACAAAGAGAAAGTGACATTGAAACAATGAGTAATACTATTATTTCATATAGATATGGTTTTGAAAAAATCATAGATAATGAAATAATAGAGGATTTCTATTATATCATTAATTCCTTTATTAATTTATGTAAGTCTATACATATAATTAATGCACTAGATATATGTATGCTTTATTCATATCTTTTATGGAATGGTTATTTTTCTTTTAATCATAATTTTACCTACGGAGAAAACACTGATATAGAAAATAATACCTATGCCTTAAATATTATTAATGGCCAAGGTACATGTCTTGCAATCAGTGACTTATTATCATACATATTAAATGCCTTTAATATAAATAATGCAATATTAATTAATAAACTAAATAATAATCATCATGCTTATAACTTAATACTTAGTGATACATCATTTATATATGATGCCACTAATAAACTAATATTTAAAATAGAAAGTATTAATTCTTCAAGTAATAAAGATTATTATTCATATATAGATATAGAAAGAAGTTATAGCTTTATAAATAATATTAATGGTTTACACACACTAGACTTATTTGTAAAAAACAATAACGATATAATAAATATATCAGATGATGAAATAAATAATAGTTTATATAGACTTATGGAACTATTTAAAAATAATATTATTTTTAAACAGTTCCATATGACAATTTCACCATCTATAAATAAAATTTATATATATTTTAATAAAACCTTGAAATTTTAAAATATATTTGTTATTCTACCTATAGGTGAATAAAGTATGAAGAAAAAAATAATTATAATAATATCTATAATAGTAAGTATAATATTAATAATTTTAATATATAACATATATAGAATAAAAACAGCTAAAATTAGTATTACATATAAAGATGAATTAATAGCAGATTTTGCATCAAATGTAAAAGTATCATCATTTATAGAAAGTATTAATGGTAAAATCATAGATGATTATACCATTAATACAGATACATTAGGTAAGAAGAAAATAAGGTATGTATATATTAATGATGATGGTATTAAATTAAAGCAAAGTTATGAGCTTGAAGTAAAAGATAGAGAAGCACCATTAGTATGGCTTGGTAAGAGCTATAATGTAACTGTAGGAAGCATAGATAATTTAAAAAGTAAAATACTATGCGGAGATAATTATGATGAAAATCCAATATGTGAAATAGAGGGAACTTATAACTTAGAGGAAGTTGGTTCATATGATTTAGTTTATAAAGCAATAGATTCATCAGGTAATAAATTAGAAAAGAAATTTACTTTAAATATAAATGAACAAAGAAAAAGTAATAATGAACAAAATAAAACAAAAACATTATTTAGTGATGTTGTAAAGGACTATAAAACAGATAAAACTATGATAGGTATTGATGTATCAAAATGGCAAAAAGATATAGATTTTAATAAATTAAAAGAAGCTGGAGTAGAATTCATAATTATAAGGGTTGGTTCATCAACTGGTATAAATGGAGAAAACTTTATAGACTCAAAGTTTATTCAAAATATTACTAATGCTAATAATTTAAATATTCCAGTAGGGGTTTATTTTTATTCACATGCAAATAGTAAAGAAAGAGCAATAAGTGATGCAAAATGGGTTCTTGAACAAATTAAAGACTATAATGTTGAACTTGGGGTAGCACTAGATTGGGAAAATTGGAATAGTTTTAATGAATTTAATTTAAGTTTCTTTGGTTTAACTAACATGGCAAATGAATTTTTAAAAGTAATAAATGATGCAGGTTATAAAACTCTTCTTTATAGTAGTAAAACATATTTAGAAAATATGTGGATGGATATAGAATATCCAATATGGCTAGCTCATTATGTAAAGAATACAACATATAAAGATGATTATGAATATTGGCAAATATGTAGTAATGGACAAGTAGAGGGAATAGATGCAGATGTAGATATTGATATAAGATATTTAAATTAATTAGATATTAATTTCTTAAAAATGGTACATTGGCGTGTCAATAATTTTTAAAAATTTACGAATTTCATTTGTAATTTTCTCTTGAGTGTTATATAATTTATTCATGGCAACTCCTTTTTATTTTTTTTTTATATTATTATTTTAACATTAGAGTTGCCATTTTAAAAGGATTTAAGAGTGATATGATATAACATGATAGTTATATCATATTTTTAATTTATAAAAACTGTCCGTAGGTAAGAAAAATCTAATAAAGTATAAAAATAATAATGATATTAATTATATAATTATAGATAATAATTTTAATGTTACTTTTTACAAAAGTACATTACTATAAGTACTATACTAAATCTTTGATAGTAAATATTAATTTTGCAACATCATGTTGCAAAATTATATCGATTTCTGTTGCTTTTTCTAATTATCTAAGATATAATCTAATTACTAACGAGGTATTAATATGAGTATTATAAGTTTTATTGGAAATCATTATATTGATTGGAAAAATGTTTATTATGCAATAAGTAGTGTATTATCATTTATGCTTGCATATAAAACATTATATTGGATTATAGGTTTTTTCTTTACAAGAAAATTTAAACCTGCTAAAAATAAACATAAATATGGGATAGTAATAGCAGCCCGTAATGAAGAGAAGGTAATAGGTAACTTACTTGATAGTATTAAAAAACAAGATTATCCAAGTAAATTATTAACTGTTTTTGTAGTTGCGGATAACTGCACAGATAATACTGCTAAAATAGCTAGAGAACATGGTGCAATATGTTATGAACGTTTTGATGATGCTCATAGAACTAAAGGTTATGCATTAGAATTCTTATTTGATAGAATTGAGAGTGACTATGGAAGAATGTCTTTCGAAGGTTACTTCATCTTTGATGCAGATAACCTATTAAAGAGTGATTATATAACTAAAATGAATGATGCTTTTGATTCAGGTGAAAAAATAATTACATCATACAGAAATACTAAAAACTTTGATGAAAATTGGATTGCATCAACATATGCACTTCACTGGATTAGATCAATTCGTTATAACCATAGAGCAAGAAGTGTCCTAAGACTTGCAACAAATATCCAAGGTACAGGTTTTCTATTTACAAATGAAATAGTTAAAAATGGATGGCACTATACATCCCTTACTGAAGATAGAGCATTAACTGCAGATGCTGTTGCCCAAGGTTATCAAATAACTTATCAAAATGATGCAATGTTTTATGATGAACAACCAATAAGCCTAAAAGTAGCTCTAAGACAAAGAACAAGATGGGCAAAAGGTCACTTACAAGCATTCGTAGAAAGTGGTCCATATCTATTTATAAATGTTTTCTTAGGAAAATGGTATGTCCGTACTAAATGGGGAGAAAATTCAGTTAATAAAAAACGTAAATCTAAAACATTTAAAGAATTTATATTAAATATTATAGAAAATATAAGACATAGATTTGCATCATATGATACACTAATGCAATTAACACCATTTAATATATTTAATATAGCAAGATGGTTAATAGTTATTGTAGTTATGTATGGATGTTATTGTTATAATGTTGGTGTGCTTGATGTTAATATATTCGGCGGAGGAACATACTTAGCACAAGCTCTAAGACATTTCTTTACAATTAAAGTAACAATGAATCCAGGAATAAATGCATTATTTGCAGGTATGCTTTTATCAATCTGGTTAAGAATATTATTTAGATTAGGTATGTATATCGAAAACATGGCAAAAGCGGTATATCTATTTATTGTTGAACATAAAAATATTAAAAAGATGTCAATCTGGAAGAAAATGTTATACACATTAACTTGGCCAACATTTGATATCATAGGTAGGTATGCAATGTATGCGGCATTATTCATGCATGTTGAATGGAAACCAATTCCTCATGAAAGTAAAATAACTATTGATGATATAAATGCTAATTAAAAAATAACCACAATAAAATCAAATTTATTGTGGTTAAAACGTATAAAATAGGGATGGAAACACAATGAATTGTGAAAAATAAAGAAAATTTTAATAAAAATACACAATAAAATCAAATTTATTGTGTAAAAATGACTAAAATATGTTATAATTTAACAAAAGGAGGTTTTATGGAACCATATAAAGCACAATTATTTCCAATAGAATATAAAATAAGCAGAGATATTGTAAAATTGTTAGGAGAAGCAAATGACAAATACGGACAATTTAAAACATTATTAAAATTATTTAAATTCAATCAAAAATATTTTTTAGATTCCCTAATATTGGGTGAAAGTCTCCGTTCATCTAGAATAGAAGGAACTCAAATATCACAAGATGATATGTATTATTTAAATTTCAAGGAACAAAATGATAGCATCGAAGAAGTAAAAAATTTAAAAAAAATGCTTGATTATGCAACAATTACACTTAAAACTCAAGATTTTAGTTTAAATTTGTTAAATCAAATGCATAAAATTCTGTTAAGCGGAGTTAGGGGAAAAGATAAAAACCCTGGAGAAATACGAAATGTTCAAAATTATATAGGACAAAGAAATTTGGGAAAAGAAGGAGCCACATTTGTTCCGCCAGTACCAGAAGATGTCCAAAATTTGTTAAACAATTTAATTGACTATATTAACAATGAATATGAAGATGAAGTGTTTGTAAAGGTAGCATTAACTCATGTGCAATTTGAATCAATACATCCATATAGGGATGGAAATGGAAGATTAGGAAGAGCATTAATCTCACTTCAATTATCTAAATTGAAAGGGGATGAACCGATTCTGTTCTTATCAGAAATAATTGAAACATTTAAGTTAAATTATTACAATTCATTAAATGAATGCAGAACAGGAAATTATGAACCATTTATAAAATTCTTTTTGCAATGTGTTATTGATCAGTGCAGAATTAACATAAATAGAATAAATGCAATTAGTAAAATTTATGATGAGGATGAAGAAATTATTAAACTAAAGGTTAAAGGAACTACAGCCCTAAGATTACATCCATTAATGATGAAAAAAATAGTATTTACAGCATCAGAAATGGCTACAGAGTTAAATGTTCATATAAACACGATTCAAATAATTCTTAATAAACTAATTGATTTAAAAATGATAGTTAAAGAAAAGAAAAATAATACAAATAGGATAACATATAGATATAAAAAAGTTTATGATGTTTTTGTAGATAAAATGTAAAATAATTGACAAAATAAAAATTTAATGATATCGATTAATATCGATTGGTACTTAGGAAACTTTCGAAGCCTTAAGTCGTTTAAGAAAAAGAGTTCAAAAATCACTTTGAACTCTTTTCTAATTCTTTAAAATAATTATATTTTAAAGTTAAATCATTTTTCTTTATTAAATAATTTACATAATAGTTTTTATTATCTAAAGCTTCATCACTAATATATCTTTTATTTGTAACAATACCACCATCTACATAAACATTACCATCATACCAAGAATAATCACTAAAGAATACTATCTTTTGATAATTATTATCTAAAGCATCACTTCCAATATAATTAACTGGATTATAATCTATTCCAAATAAATTAAGTATTGTTGGTAACACATTTAATTGTGATGTAACAGTTTTAACAGTTTTTTTATCTTTACCATTATTCCATATAAAGAATGGAGTATAGTTAATTAAATTATTACTTGTATTTTTATATTTATCAAGAATAGTCTTATCAGATAAGGTATATAAATAATGATCTGTTAAAACCACTATTGTTGTGTTGTTATATAAATTTCGTGTCTTTAATTCATTAAGAAGAAGTTCCATCATATAATCAGTTTCTTTTGCTTGTCTTCTTGCACAATCTTCTTCATTTAAATCATAACTTACATTTTCATTTTCTTCGCTATCTAAATCAAGTAACATCTTACAATTTCCTTTTTCACTACTAAAAGGCATATGATTTGTATAAGTAATTATATAATCAACAAATGGTTTATCACTAAACATCTTTTCATTAAAATCCTCATTTAATATTAACTCTCTATCTAAGTAATACGAATTATCCTTATATGTACCTAAATCAACTAAACCATAATAATTATCATAACCCCAATTCTTATAATTTGTACCTCTTGAATAAAACTCTTTTGTATTCATATGAAATGCATTAACAGAATATCCTTCATTTTTAAATAAATGAGCTAAACTATATGGAAATGAATTTTTATTAAATGTATAAGCATTTTGAGTATAAGAAAGGGGAGTAATAAATCCAGTATTAACTGCAAACTCAGAATTAAATGTTGAACCACCACCATTATAATAAGAATAATGATTAGTAAAATTAATACTATTTCTCATCATATTATAAAGTGTCGGTGTATCATTTTTATTAATAAGCCATGAATCTACTCCTTCAAGTTGTACAATTATTAAATTATTTCCTTTTTGTTTACCTGTATATCTATTCTTCTTTTTATCATTTTCTTTACTATATTCTTCTTTCAAAAAAGCTATATCTTGTTCATTAACTGTTTGCTTACTCTTTAAAAATGTCATATAAAATCCTCTTGCAGTATATTCATATAAACCAGATACTTTTAAAGATTTATTATTATCATTAAAACTAATATAAATATTTCTAGGATTTCTCCATGTACTCCATGTTAATTCTTCATTTGCTTTACCAAGAAAAACTGGTGTAATACTATGAAGTATAATAAATGCAAATATTGATATAACAAGTGCTTTATAATGACCCTTTTCATGCTTTGGAAAAACCTTTAATGAAACAAAAAATGAAAAAATAATAGGTATCAAAAGTAAATAAACTAATGAATTACAATTTTTTATTGAATCAAGTAAATATGAAGATCCTTCACTAGCAAGAAGTACCATACTAAAATCAAAAAATACTCCAGTCATTGAAAAATAAATATTATTTACTAAATAAATTGCTAAAGATATAATAAAAAATATTGAATATATTATTTTACCTAATCTTTTTTTAGTAAATAAAGATAAAGCTAATACTAAAAATATCCATAATATTGTAAAAAGGTTAGGAACTGGCTTAAATAAACCATAAAATTCAACTTTATATCTTGTAAATAAATCTATTAATATAAAAGGTATAGCAAGTATTAAAATATAATAATACTTTTTTATAAACTTTATAATTTTTTCTTTTTTCAAAACTAATCACCACAACCAAATTATACTATAATCAAACCCTTTTGTAAATATTTACAATTTATAATATTTTTGATACAATATATTTACAGGTGGTTTATATGTGGGTGTTATTGTCTTTAAAAAGAATGGATGAAATAGTAATTACTAAGTGTATCAAAGATATTTATAATGAATTTAGAAAACCAATATATTTAAGTATAAATTCATATAAAAACTTTAATGAAACATACATAGATTTATATATGGCACTAACTAACATAAGACAAATGGGTATACCCATAAGTATAGGTCCTCAATTTCTTGAAGAGGGTTTCATAATAAATGGTTATTTAGAACCCTTAGAAAATATGTATTTTACAACACCTGGTGAAAGAGTAATATGGTATCTAGAACAAAAAAGAAATTTATCATTTGATACTATTATGATTTATGAAGATACACTAGGAATTGATCCAATAATAATGAAAAGAAAAAATGTTGATTATGAAGTATATTTTAGATATAATCATCAGGTATTAAAAGATATAAAAAGTGTGATAAATGATGATAAGTATCATTTTGAAAGAATAAATTGGGAGAAGAGTTATGACTACGGAAGTAAATGTATTACTAAATAAGAAAAGATATTTTTATAATAGGTATTCTGAAGAAATAGTAAGTGATGAATTAATTAATTATATATATCATGAATCTATTGGAAGTAATTTTAAAAATAAAGTTAAGATAAATATTAAATGTAACTTTGAAGTTACTGAAAAAGAAAAAGAAAAAATGATGAGTATGATAAGAAATAACTTTAAAAAACAAGTACAAGAAGAATTATATTCATATGAAAAAGAACAAGATAGAAAAGGAATACTTTTAGCTTTAGGTGTAGCACTTCTTATCCTTTATTATACAAATTTTACATCAATATTAAAAGATGTTATGTTAATAGTAGGTTGGATTTCAGTATGTAGTTCTATCTATGGACTTATATTTTCATCAACTAAAAGTTATGTCGATATTAATAGATTAAAAAACTTATCTAAAGCTAGAATTTATTTTGAGTAAGACTTATGAAAAAAAGTAAAAGAGTTATATTAATAGTAGTAAGTGTGTTAATTATTTTATCCATCATTTTCTGGGGATATATCTTTTTTGATGTGAAAAATGACTTAAAAGAAGAAGACTTAATTAAAAATGAAATTAATTTAATCAGTGATTTAATTGAAAAAAATGGTCTTTGGGATACCAGCGTAGATCACAGATTAAATAGTTTAGTTACAACAAATGAATATAAATGGGTAGAAAAATCAATAAAGAGTTATTATAAAGATTATATAACATTATCCAGAGACTTAGTAAATTCATATAGCTATGATGCAATATATAGTTTATTTGATATAGATAATTATATTATGGATGGACCAGATTTTAATAAGTCACTAAATTATTTAGATAGTAAAGAAAAAGATTGTCTAGATATTTACAAAAAACTAAAAAATATGCTAAATGAATATGTAATAAAATCATATTTAGATAAAGAAATTGATGAATATTATAAAGATTTTTATAATGAATTAATGATTGATAATAATAGTGATATTTTAAGTGATTTAGAGATTGAACAAAAAGAATATGAAACATTTATAAGTAGTGTAAAAGATGTTTTTAATTATTTAAAAACAAATAAAGATAAGTGGGAAATTGATGATTATCAAATTTATTTTGATGGACAAGAACTGGTAGATGAATATAATCAATTATTAGATAAAGTAACATATTACGAAAGTGATTTTAAACAAAATATCTAATAGTCACTTTAGAGTCATTTACATTTCATATAATGATTATGGGTGAAGAAAAATGGAAATATTAAAAGTTGAAAATTTAGTTAAAACTTATCAAAATGGAAATACCAATATTAATGCGGTTGATCATGTAAGTTTTAGTGTAGAAAAAGGAGATTTTGTTGCCATTATAGGTGCAAGTGGAAGTGGTAAATCTACACTTTTACATCTACTTGGGGGAGTTGATAGACCAACAAGTGGTAAAGTATTTATTGATGGGGTAGATATTTATAATATGGATAATGATGCTCTAGCAATATTTCGAAGAAGACAAATCGGATTAATTTATCAATTTTATAATTTAATACCAATATTAAATGTCGAAGAAAATATTGAACTACCTTGTAAGCTTGATGGTAAAAGTGTTACTAAAGAACGTTTAAATGAAATAATTAAAACTTTAGGTCTTGAAAAAAGAAGAAAGCATTTGCCAAATGAATTATCTGGAGGACAACAACAAAGAGTATCAATTGGAAGAGCAATTATAAATAATCCAGCTTTAGTTTTAGCAGATGAACCAACAGGTAATCTAGATTCAAAAGCAAGTGATGAAATTGTTGCCTTACTAAAAGAATCAAATGAAAAATATAATCAAACTATTATAATTATTACTCATGATGCTGAAATTGCATCTTGTGCAAACAGAGTTATTACTATCGAAGATGGCAAAATAGTAAGTGATGTAAGGAATTAATCATGAATATATTAAATAACTTAACAACTAAAAATTTAAAATTAAATAAAAAAAGAACAATAGTAACAATTATAGGTATTATGCTTTCTGTTGCTTTAATATGTGCAGTAGCAGGAATGGTTACATCATTTCAAGCAACATTAATAAATATAGCTATTACAGATGGGGAAAATAGACACTTGACAGTTGAAAATGTCAAGCAAAAAGATTTACAATATTTTACAAATAATAGTCATGTTAAAAGTATTTATTTAACAGAAACTTTAGGTTATGCAAAATATGATAATATGAATGAATATAAGCCTTATGCTTATATTTTGGGATATACAAAAGAGGCTTTTGAAAATACAACATTAAAAATAGTTTCAGGTAGACTTCCTCAGGATAGTGGAGAAATCGTAGTTAGCGTACCATTTCAAAATAATGCTAAGGTAAAACTAGGTGATACAATTAGTTTAGATATTGGAAAAAGAGTATGTATGGATGGAACTATTCTTAACCAAAGTAATCCATATTATGTGGAAGAAGGAGAAACTGATCTTTGTCATGAATATATAACTGATACAAGTAAACATGAATATAAAATTGTAGGTATTACGGAGAGATTAAATTATAATATTGAAGGATATAGTGCTCCAGGTTATACATTAATTACTAAAATAGATAATGTAAGTGATAATATAAATGTCTCATTATTATTTAAAGATGCTAAATATTATAAAGAATATATAAATAATATAGCAAATGATAAAGATTTAAATAAATATAATATTACTTTAAATGATGAACTATTAAGGTGGAGTGGCGTTAGTTTAAGTGATAGAACAATGAATATGTTATATGCTGTTGCGGGTGTAGTAATAGGTATTATAATACTTACTAGTGTATTTGTTATAAAAAATAGTTTTGATATTGCTAATCAAGAGAAGAAAAAGATGTATGGTATGCTTTCTAGTGTTGGGGCAACAAGTAAACAAATTAAGAAAAATGTTTTACATGAAGGTTTTATCCTAGGTCTAATTGGTATTCCTTTAGGTATTATATGTGGAATATTTGCTGATTATATACTTGTTATTATAATAAATTATTTTGCTAAGAATCCTTTTAATGATTTTAAATTTGTATTTAGTATATCTATTTGGCCAGTTATTTTAAGCATTATACTTGGAGCAGTTACAATATATTTATCTATTCTTAGAGCTGCTAAAAAGAGTAGTAAAATTTCACCGATTGAAGCCATTAGAAATAATAATGAAATAAAAATAAATAGTAAGAAAATTAAGTCATCTAAAATGGTTAATAAATTATTTGGTGTTGGAGGAGATATTGCTTATAAAAATTTGAAAAGAAATAAAAAAAGAAATAGGACTACGATTATATCAATTGTATTAAGTGTTGCAGTATTTATTTCTTTATCATCATTTTTAAGTTATGGCTTTAAATTAACAAATCAGTATTATCAAGATGCTAATTATGATATTCAACTTTATCTTAGTGATACTAAAGACGAAGAATCTAAAAAAATAATTAATGATATAATAAAAATGAATAATATTACTAAATATAGTATAAATAGAAGAATGAGTATGACATTTGATTATAAAAAATATTATAATGAAGATGTATTAGAGAACTATGATGGAATTAATGATTTACCTCTTAGAATTATGTCTGTGGGTGAAGATGAGTTTGAAAGAATACTAAAAGAAAATAAAATAAGTGATACTAATTTTGATTATAAGGGTTTATTAATTGATAAAAATATATTTTATCAAGAGGATAGTAAAAATTATAAAGAAGTAAATTTATTTGATTTAAATAAATTTAAAACAGTAACAGGTTCTATTAATAATAAAGATTTAAGTATTAAAATTTTAAAGAGAATTGATACTTTACCAATGGGACTTCAAAATGTATATAGTGAAACTCCAACAGTTATAGTAAGTGATAAATTTTATGATTATATTGTATCTAATTATAATGTAAATGATACTAATTCAAGAAGTTTATATATTAAATCAACAGATGCAGAAAAACTAGAAAGTTTAATCAAAGAATATTTACTTGATGAAAATATTACTAATTATAGTTTGTTTAATATTGAAACTGAAGCTAAAGCACAAAGAAGTTTAATTATTTTAGTATCAATATTCTTATATGGTTTTATTATTGTAATAAGTCTAATTGGTATAACAAATATAATTAATACAATTAATACTAATATGAATCTAAGAAGAAGAGAATTTGCAATGTTAAAATCAATTGGTATGACTAAAAAAGAATTTAATAAAATGATTAATTTAGAATCAATTATGTATTCTACGAAAGCTTTAATTATGGGTATACCTTTGGGATTACTTGGTTCTTATGGAATATATAAAGCTTTTGCAAGTGGTAATGATTATGGCTTTATATTTCCAGGGAAAGCTATAATTATTGCAGTATTGGTAGTCTATATTTTAGTAAGTACAATTATGTATTTTGCTCTAAGAAAAATGCGAAATGAAAATATAATTGAAACAATAAAAGATGAAAATATATAATTTATAAAAGGTTTTATTTTTCATAAGACCTTTTTTGTTGGATAATTTACTTAGAAGAAGGGAAAAAACTACTCAGCAGCTTGCAAAAGAAGTAAATGTAACAGGTTCATGAATGGTTAACTTGCGAATGTTAAAAAAAATAGCAAGATGTAAAGTCAAAATTGCGTGTGTTTTTTTGAAGTATATGATAACATGAAATTGTAAGAGCTATAACTTATAATTTATATATAGCTCAGTGTAAAAGAGTTTTATTGCTTTATTCGAAAGTTAATTGCTTTCGAAAATATATTTCAGAAAGGAGACGTAAGATGAAAAAGTTATTATTATTATCGCTTTTAACTTTAAGTATGTTTTTTGTATTTGAAGCTAAACCACAAGCAGCAACAATGTATCAAGGATATTCAATAACATTGAATAAACAAGAAAAAAACAAGGCAGTTGAAGGAACAACAATACCAACGGTTTCTTATAGATTTGCTTTAAATAATATCACTGCTAGTTCAGGTAAAGCAGCAATACATACTGCATTAGCAACAAAATACCAAAATAAATGGCAAACAACCAGTGCATACGTAAAGTTTGAAGGTGCAGGTAGAACTGGTAACATACTATTCAGAGGTGTAATGGATGCAACAACTCCTTCATCATTCAGTTACAATCTTTTAACACATTGTAATGGAAAAAATGTTGGGGATTATGCATGTATAATCAAAGGTAGTCAATATGGTTTATCATTCAGTAATGAAAACTGGTTAAACAGTTTTACATCTAAAGGTAATTTAGTATTTACTGACTAATTGAACTTATATGGGAAGAAATCATATCTTTGATTTCTTCCTGTAATTTTTTTGGAGGGAAAATGTATAAAAGATTGGTTCTTCGAAATCTAGTGGGGAGCTAAAATAACTCCTCATCGAAATCTGGTGGG
>OGRO01000797.1_pt1 | contig 29230 bp, 24 predicted proteins | sample 1553451 | NCBI WGS metagenome assembly OGRO01 (sample SAMEA2580021, study PRJEB22360) | human gut metagenome | reverse complement strand
AGAACACCGAATACAATATTGGAGAAATTGCAGAGATCGTAGGGTATGATAACCCACTCTATTTTAGCCGGGTATTCAAGAAAGAGTATGGTGTCAGTCCGGCACAGTACCGAAAGAATCTGGAAGAATCTACTGAAAAATGAGAAAGATTCCTTATAAATAAGGAGAGTAGAACCATGCCGATAAAAATGCGATCCACAGCCAACAAGTCTACGACCCAACGGATGAATCCATCATGGCAGAGCAGGAACTTTGCATGGAGCGGCTGTACGATTATAACCACACCCGCCCTTCCGAACACGCAAAACGGGAGCAGCTTTTGAAAGAAATGCTTGCAGAGTGCGGCGCAGGCTGCTGGATCGAGCCGCCGTTTCACGCCAATTGGGGCGGAAAGCACGTTCACATGGGCGATTATGTCTATGCCAACTTCGGGTTGACCTGCGTGGATGATACCCATATCCACATCGGGGAGCACACCATGATCGGCCCAAACTGTGTCCTTGCAACCGCAAACCACCCGATCCTGCCGGAACTGCGTGAGAAAGCCTACCAGTATAATCTGCCCATCCGCATTGGACGCAACTGCTGGCTGGGTGCTGGCGTGATCGTGGTGCCGGGTGTTACCATTGGGGATAACACGGTGATCGGTGCGGGAAGCGTTGTGACAAAGGACATCCCTGCCAACGTAGTGGCGGTAGGAAACCCATGCCGTGTACTGCGCCCCATCAGCGAACACGACAAAGAGTATTTCTATCGGGATCGGAAAATCAACTGGGGAAACTTGTGATTTTAACGAACGATTCATTTTAGGCTGCAATAAACCGCAAACTAAAAAGGTGTCGATGACTTTTATGAGATATAAAGTCATCGACATCTTTTTTACGCAGTGATTGTATCAGTCGTTTTGGTTACGCCGTACATTGAAGGAGATGATGCAGCAGCCTGCTGAAAAACCGGGCGGCAAACAGTCCTTTTTGAAAATGGTGTAACGTCAAACGTTGGGGGTTGTATCGGAACCGCCTGCAAAAGCCTGAAAACGGTGCAGGCGAAGCAATGCAGCCCCCAAAAATCGGCTTCAGCAAAAAGAAAAGCACCATACTTCCTACGAAGTACGGTGCTTTTTTGGTGGAGAATAGCGGGATCGAACCGCTGACCTCTTGCATGCCATGCAAGCGCTCTCCCAGCTGAGCTAATCCCCCACATGTTTGGTTTCGTGTCTTGCGACGTGAGTTATTATACCAGCATGAAGGGACGCTGTCAACACTTTTTTCGAATTTCCTGCGAAGTTTTTGCAGAGAAAAGCGCCCCGGCGGGCGGTGGACCTGCCGGGGCGCGATGGTGCGTGAAAAATCAGGCTTTGGTGTACTGGCGGTCGAAGATCTGCGGGGCCACCTTGATGAGCAGCACAGCGGCCACCACGGTGAGCAGGGTCTCCGGCAGCATGTAGCTGGCGTTGTAGACCAGGCTGTAGGTCCAGGCGCTCAGGCCTTCGTTCAGGTTGCCCCAGACGAGCACGCCGGAGAGGAAGCTGCACAGGAAGCGCAGCACACCGGCCATAAAGGTGCCGAAAGCCACGCCGACCATCCGGTTCTTGAAGGGGCGGGCAAACAGCTCAGCCGTGCCCAGCGCCATAAAGGCGATGAGGTAGTCCAGCAGGACTTCGCCCAGGAAGTACAGGAAGGTGGGCGTCGGGGGTGCCCAGAAGCCCAGCAGCATTTGCAGGCAGCCGTTGACCAGGCCGGTGAACAGGCCCCACTTGACGCCGTGGCGGAAGGACACCAGAACAAAGGGCAGCATGCTCAGCAGGGTGACGCTGCCGCCGTTGGGCATGGTGAAGATCTTGATGTTCGACAGCACGGTGCCGATGGCGATCATCAGGGCACACTCCACCAGAATGCGGGTCTTGGAATAGGAATTCGACATTTTGGATTCGCTCCTCTAAAATATAGTACACAAAAACAAAATACGCCTGCGATCAGCAGGCGTAGAGGCTTCGTTTGTGAAAGATGGGAACATTCCGCAAACTACCTACGCCGGCATTGCCCGGATCAGGTTCAAGGGTACTCCGCAGTGTGCGGATCTCAGCCTTTCGGCGCCCCTGTTTTCATGTCCGTCTCCCAGTATAGTCGTCCGACGCCAAAAGTCAAGCCCCGGCGGGCATATTGCGCCCCTCCGCCTCATATTTTTTACCAAGGAGTCTTGCGGAGGAGGGGACAGGGCATGAAAATGGAACCGGAACAGCGGGCCGCACTGCTGGGGGAGTACATCGCAAAAAACAGCGCAACGGTGCGGGCCGCAGCGCGGGCGTTCGGGTGCAGCAAATCCACCGTGCACAAGGACGTTTCGTCCCGGCTGCGGCGGGTGGACCCCGACTTGTTCCAGCGGGTGCAGGCAGTGCTGGCCCGGAACAAGGCCGAGCGGCATCTGCGGGGCGGAGCGGCCACCCGCCGGAAATACGGCAAAAAATAAGAGCAGCGGCGCATCCTTATATATAGGTTATATAAGGGTGCGCCGCTTTTGCTGCTATTTGCTGCGGAATTGTTCCAGCGCGGCCTTTTCGAGCCGGCTGACCTGCGCCTGGCTGATGCCGATCTCCCGCGCCACCTCCATCTGCGTTTCGCCCTTGAGGTAGCGCAGCTCCATGATCCGCTTTTCGCGCGGGGTCAAGGACGCGACGGTCTCCCGGAACTGCAGGCCGCTGATCCAGCTGTCCTCGCCGTCTGGGTCACGTACCTGGTCGATGACATACATGGCGTCGCCGCCGTCGGTGTAGAGCGGCTCCTCAAGGCTGAGCGGTTCCACCACCGACTCCAGAGCCGCCGTCACCTCCCGGCGGGACAGGCCCGCCTGCTGCGCGATCTCGTTCACCGTAGGCTCCCGGCCCAGCTGCTTTTCCAGCCTCTCCCGCGCCTGCATGGCTTTATAGGCCGTATCCCGCAGCGACCGGCTGACCCGCAGGGCGTTGTTGTCCCGCAGAAAGCGGCGGATCTCGCCGATGATCATCGGGACGCCGTAGGTGGAGAACCGCACGTTCTGGGCCGGATCAAAGTTGTCAATGGCCTTGATCAGCCCGATGCAGCCTACCTGAAACAGGTCGTCGAGATTCTCGCCTCGCTGGGCGAACCGCTGCACCACGCTGAGCACCAGCCGCAGGTTGCCCTCGATCATCTGCTGGCGGGCGGCGGCGTCGCCCGAATGGACCCGCGTCAGCAGCTCCCGCTTCTGTGCTTCGGTCAGGACAGGCAGCTGTGCCGTATCCATCCCGCAGAGCTCGACTTTGTTGTACATCCGCGCCCCTCCGGTTTCGTTTTGACGTTACCGGAAGTATGGGGCGTGGGCAGGGGAATCATGCGTGGGAATTTTTGCCCGCTCAGTCCTCCAGCTTCTTTTTCAATTCCCGGATGATGCGTTTTTCGAGGCGGGAGATGTAGCTCTGGCTGATGCCGAGGGCATCGGCGGCCTCTTTCTGGGTGCGCTCGACGCCGTCCAGCAGCCCGAAGCGCAGTTCCATGATCTGGCGCTCCCGCGGGGAGAGCAGCGCCACCGACTGCCGGAGGGTGGCCCGCTCGGCGCTCTGTTCGAGCCGCTGGCTGACCAGATCCTCATCGCTGCCGAGGATGTCGGAGAGAAGCAGCTCGTTGCCGTCGCCGTCCACGTTCAAAGGCTCGTCGATGCTGGCCTCCTGGCGGCGGTTGGAGCTTTTGCGCAGATACATCAGGATCTCGTTTCCGATGCAGCGGCTTGCGTAGGTGGCAAGTTTGATGTTCCGTTCCGGCGTGAAGGTATTGACCGCTTTGATCAGCCCGATGGTGCCGATGGAGATCATGTCCTCGGCAGGGACGCCGGTGTTCTCGTACTTTTTGGCAAGGTAGACCACCAGCCGCAGATTGTGGGTGATGAGGTCATCCCGCGCGGCGCGGTCGCCCGCCATCATCCGGGCGAGCAGGGCTTTTTCCTGCTCCGGCGTCAGGGGCGGCGGCAGGCTGGGGGCCCCGGCGACATAGTGGGCGGCACCGGGGCAGACGAACAGGACGTACAGCCGACGGAAAAACGATAACAGGTGATTCAACGAAAAGCCTCCTTTTTGTGGGCGGGATTCTTGGGTGCTGCCAATGAGAGGTTCAACGGCTCATCGGAACGCAGCATCGGGCACAACGGCAGGCGAGATCAGAAGCTCCCAGCCGCCCGGCGGGGGCGGAAGGTCACAGAAGGCTGCATAGAGCGGTTGAGCCGGAGCCGAAGCCAGTATGGCCGGGACGGCGGGCAGGATGCAGTGCCCGGACACCGTGGTGCAGGGGACGAACCGCAGGCCGAGTTCGGGCGGCGGCAGGGTGGAAGGGGCCGTGAAGTAAGCAGATAAGTAGGAGCGCAGCGGGCCGGGCAGGGCGTTCTGCACGGCGGCAAAGCGCACGAGTACGACCTCCCGGCCTGAAAGCGGTTCCTGCACCGAGAAACCGGTGTCGCAGAAGGCCCGGAGCGGGAGGGATGTGCTGCCAATTTGCAGAGTGACGGGAAACGTCTGCCCGCCGTTCCGGCCCAGAAACCGCAGGATGCCCTGCACAGCCAGATACACGCCCCCGGCGCAGACCAGCAGCAGCCCCGGCGAGAGGGGAAGGTAGATGCTGAAATTGTTGGCCTGTGCGCCGGGCAGGAGAACGGCTCCTGCCAGCGCAAAATGAAGGGCTGCAAACCATGCCAGAAGCCGCAGAAAACACCGCCCGCCCGGAAACCCATAGCCAAGCAGGACGATGCCGGCCCCGGAGGCCAGCTGATACCCGACTGACACCGGCCACGGCAGGGCAGGGGCCAGCAGGATGAGGGAGGCTGCCGCCCCGGCCAGCGCCCCGCCTACGACCCGCCCGCCCGACGTGCTCACGCCGCACAATAGGCCCGCCGCCAGCAGAAAGAGCGCAGTCGTGAGAAAGTTGACCAGCAGAAGAACATCGAGATAGATCACGGCCCGGATAAGCCCCGCCCCCTTTTGGGAGATTATAGCAGGAGGAGGACGAAAAATTTGCAGGAAACGGGGAAGGCGGACTTTGGATGAGCGCTCAGGCATCGCTGCGCTCGACAGACTGTTTTCAAAGAGGGAGCTTTCCTTTGGTACAACCTCTCAGGCGCTTCGCGCCAGCTCCCCTGGTAGGGGAGCCACTGGCGAGTCGGTGGTGGTCGTGCTGGACGAGCAAAGTTTTTTGCAATCGGGAACGACTGGTCTCCGCTGTCTCGATTCACGACTGCTTGCCCAGCACTCTTTGGTAGAGCGTAGTTCCGCAGTCGTTGCCAATGAGAGCAAGGCCCGCTGCCTTGCGCCCAATTTGAGCCCAAGCGAACAGCAGGGCTTGCCTGGCCTGCCAAGGGCTCCCCTATCAGGGGAGCTGTCTGCGAAGCAGACTGAGAGGTTCGTTCCCGATGCCTCGCCCTGCCTCCTGCGAGGCGTACAAACCCCTGCCTGAAAGCTTTTTTCATAAATTTTCGAAAAAGACTTGCAAAATATAGGCAAAAGAGGTATAATTCTACTCGCAGCAGCTTTTACCGCTGTAAAGCTCTGGATATATGCCTCTTTAGCTCAGTCGGTTAGAGCACCTGACTGTTAATCAGGGTGTCGCCTGTTCGAGTCAGGCAAGAGGCGCCAACAAATCGGCGGCGGGAATCACACCTGCCGCCTTTTTCATAGGTGCGGGCTGTAACTGTTTTGTGACATTTTTCACACTTTCTTCAAAATTAACGGTTTCTTAAAAAATGTCCTCTTGAAGAAGCTGTCAGATTGTGGTATACTGCATCTAAGCTTTAGGAAATTTCCTGAAGCGTTTGGTAGATCAAAGGGTAGGCGCTCCCTTCTTTTTGATAGCAGCTTGGCCTCTGCTTTGCCTTGGTTCTCCGCAGGGCAGGGCAAAGCAGAGGGCTATGCGCTGCTTTTGATGGAGCGTGACAGAACCTTTTCTCCTGCGTCAAAATCTGCATCCTGTCTGCTGTCTGTGTGATACGTACAAAGTCTTACTTGTACATTTCCGCACAATGTGCTAGAATGTGGAAGGCAGTTTTGAATATTAGAACACAGAGAAGAGATCGTTTCCGAAGGTTGTCGGTCTCTTGTAAAGGAAACATCTATGCGTTATACCTATGTGCGGCAGCACGACACGACCGACTGTGCAGCTGCCAGTCTCGCAATGGTGTGCCTCCATTACAAAAAGGAAATCACCATCACCCGCTTACGCGATATGATGGGAACCGACATGAAGGGCACGAACCTCGTGGGCCTGCAGAAAGCCGCCAATGAGCTTGGCTTCAACACGGCCGCTGTCCGAGTGGACCGCGAGAATTTTCTGAGTGATTTCACACTTCCCTGCATTGCGCAGGTCATCACCGACCAGGGCTTGACCCACTTCGTGGTCATCTTCAAGAAGACCACGATCAAGGACGATGATGCCCGCCGTAAGCATGTGTTGAAGGAAGAAGAAAAAAAGGCTGACGCTTCCAAGAAGTACAAGTGCAAGGATTACGTCGTCATCGGTGACCCTGCCAAGGACCTCGAAAAGATCAGCCTGGACGACTTCTATAAAAACTTCACTGGCGTTCTGCTGCTGATGAACCCCACATCGGAGTTCAAGGGCGGCAAGGCAAAGAAAGCTGGCACCAGCATCAACGGCACCAGCACCGATGCAAACGCCAAGGGGGATAAGAGCACCGGCAAGTACCACATGCTCAAGCGGTATATCGACCTGCTCTGGCCCCAGAAAAAACTTTTTATTTATGCTATCCTCTGTTCGGTGATCCTTACGGTCATCGGCATCGTCTCCACAGTGTTCAACAAAGCACTGATGGATGAAGTGCTTCCGTATGGGTTGAAGAACTTACTCATCACCCTGATCCTTGTGTTCAGCGTGGTCAACCTCACGAGCAACCTGCTCAGCACGGTTCGCGAGTGGATCTTGATCTTCCTGTCCATCCGGATCGACATTCCGCTGATGCTGGGCTACTTCGAGCATGTGTACAAACTGCCGATGAAGTTCTTCGCAACGCGGAAGACCGGTGAGATCACCACCCGTTACTCCGATGCAAGCACCATCAAATCGGTCCTGACCAACATCGCGATGACCATCGTGATGGACGTGGTGATGGCCGTAGGCGTTGGCATCGTGCTGTTCCGGATGAACTCCTCGCTGTTCTCGCTCACCCTGTTCAGCACCGCGCTGAGCCTGCTCCTCGTCATCATCTTCAAGCAGCCGTACAAGCGGATCAATGAAGAGACGATGCAACAGTCCGCAATGCTGAACAGCCAGATGATCGAGAGCCTGCGCGGCATTGAGACCATCAAGTGCAATGCTTGCGAAGACCGCGAGCTGGAAGCTCTGGAGCGTGAGTACATCAAGAGCCTGAAGATCAGCCTCCGGTCCAGCAAGATCAGCACTGGCCAGTCTCTGGTTTCGATGGTGATCTCCACCCTGCTGAATATGGTGACCACTTACGTGGGCATCATGCAGGTGTTGAACGGTGAGCTGACACTGGGCGGCTATATGGCATTCACCACGCTGTCCGGTTACTTTACTTCTCCGGTGAGCGACCTGATCTCGATGCAGATGTCGATTCAGGAAGCCGATATCTCCATGAAGCGCCTGACCGAGATCATGGATTATGAATCGGAACAGGCCGAAGATGAAGAGCACACCGAGATGGAACAGATCGAAGGCGACATCGAATTCAAAGATGTCACGTTCCGATATGGCAACCGCAGCCCCGCACTGAACCACATCTCCTTCACTATCCCGCAGGGGCAGAAGGTGGCGCTGGTCGGCAGCAGCGGCAGCGGCAAATCGACCATCACCAAACTCCTGCTCAAGTATTATGAGCCGGAGAGCGGCGAAATTGATGTGAACGGTATCAACCTCAATGAGTATACCAACGCATCGGTGCGCCGTGCGATCTCTTACGTCCCGCAGAATGTCGAGCTGTTCAGCAAGACTCTGTTTGAGAATATCCGGATCTCGCGTCCGGAAGCCACCCTTGAGCAGGTCAAGGACGCTGCCAAGAAGGCAGATGCACATGAGTTCATCCGCAAGCTGCCGCTGCAGTACAACACCTATCTGGAGGAAGCCGGCAACGGCCTGTCCGGTGGTGAGAAGCAGCGCATCGCTCTGGCTCGTGCATTCCTGAAGGACTCGAACCTCTACATTCTGGACGAATCGACCAGCAGCCTGGACTTTGGCACAGAGAATACCATTTTTGATATGATCTACAACCAGCTGGCTGATAAGTCGATGCTCATCGTGGCACACCGCCTGTCCACCGTTCGTGACTGCGACCAGATCCTAGTCATGGATCACGGTGAGATCGTGGAGCGCGGCACACACGATGAACTGCTGGCAAAACAGGGCAAGTATTACGAGCTTTGGAACTTGCAGCAGGGCATCTTCCGCCGCAAGAAGGAAGAGCCGAAACCCATTGCTCACGCCGCAGTGGTCGAGGAAGACGATGACGGCGGTGAGGCGATCACTTATTAAGTTGCAATCGAGTGCGCACTCGATTACATAAAAATGGCTTTGGATGGTTGCGCAGCCTGAAGAAGTCCTAAATTCGATTCAATCATTTGAAGGGAGTAATTCATTATGATGATGCCTGCAAACTACTCTGTTATCGCAGAGAACGAGATGACCTATGTTGTTGGTGGTGGCGTGATCGAGGCTATCGGCGCTGTTACCGCTCCGATCTGGACTGCTGCTAACGTCAAGACCTTCAACACCAACATTGTTACCCTGGTGGGCAATGCTTTTGTTGACAATTTCGTCCACGGCACTGTTGGCTATGTCTTCTCTGAGGGCGCTTCTTGGAAGGGCCTGGGCGAGAGCCTGAAGGGCACCTTCGTTGCTAAGAACGGCCAGGCCGGTGAGACCTTCGCTAAGGTTCTGGGCAACGTTGCTGCTATCTACAACCTGGGCAACGCTACCGTTGCTAACAAGGCTGGCGACGTGAAGCTGTTCAAGTCCACTCCTTCCGCTAAGTACACCTTTAAGGATGCGGATGGCAACGTTGTTGGCTCTATTTGGTAATTAACCAAACCTGAATAGGTAGAGTATTTCATTCGCACCGCCCTACATTGTAGGCGGGGCTGATGATAATGCCTCGTAATGGTGTGCCAGGAGGCGTAAGCCTTCTGGCACACCTTATTTTTATAATGTCACTTATTATATCCCCTTGAAAAGCGTGGATGCAGACGGTCTGTCTGCGGCACCGGAGGGGGGTAATAGGTGATCGTGTGTGGAAAATAAGAAGCAAAACGGAAACGTGGCATGTGGTACAACCTCTCAGTCATCGCTTTGCGATGCCAGCTCCCCTGGTAGGGGAGCCCTTGGCAAAGAGGTAAAGTTTACGGAATGCCACAAAGCCTCTCCTACTAGGAGAGGTGTCACCGAAGGTGACGGAGAGGTTGCACGAAGGAAAGCCTGACCGTGAGGTGCGCTTATGCCTGTGACAAATCTGCCCTATGATTCGCGGTTGAATGAGCGAGCGAAGGATCTGCGACGGAAAATGACCCCGCAGGAACGCAAACTATGGTATGCGTTTTTGAGAACCTATCCAGTGAAAATCTACAAGCAGAGAGTCATAAAGTTCTTTGTGGTAGACTTTTACTGCGCTGAGGCAAGATTGGTTATTGAACTCGACGGCTCGCAGCATTATACTGAACAGGGCAAAGTTTACGACGAGGAACGAAGTGCTATCATGGAAGGCTATGGCATTGAGGTGTTGCGATTCTCAAACCGCGAGGTGAATCAGCAATTTGATGCGGTATGTGAACGCATTGATGAACGGATTCGCTGCCGGATGGCTGAACCGTGAAACGGAACAGTAGCATGTAATACAACCTCCCAGTCGGGCTTACGCCCGCCAGCTTCCCTGATAGGGAGCCTCTGGCGAGGAGGCGAAGTTTGCGCAATGCCAAAGCCTCTCCTACAAGGAGAGGTGTCACCGAAGGTGACGGAGAGGTTGCACGAAGGAAAGCCTGCCGGAAAACGGTAAAGCGAAACGGGAGCGCGCCATGTAGTACAACCTCTCAGTCTCGCTTGCGCTCGCCAGCTCCCCTGATAGGGGAGCCATTGGCGAAGAGGTGAAGTTTACGGAATGCCAAAGCCTCTCCTACAAGGAGAGGTGTCACCGCAGGTGACGGAGAGGTTGTACAACGGCAGACCTCCCGGAAACAATGAAGCCCCGCTCTATTTTCCATAGACGATGACCTATTGCAAAATCTAAAGAAACAGGTGGACGATACCATGAGAGAAATTCAAGTTGCAGAACACAAGACCCTGAAGCTGACCAATGTGCTGTCGCGCAAGGTGGAAGTTGAGGATATGGGCAATCTGGCCATTGTGCTGACCCAGATGCAGAACTTTATCCGCAGTCATGACGCCATGCCGGTGGGCCCCATCGTGCAGTGCGTGAAGATGCGCAAGGGCCCCAACCCCACGGCGGAGATCTACTTCATGCAGCAGGTCAACCAGCTGATCCCCCGGTTGGACCCCGGCTACCAGATGGACGCTCTGCTGCGGGTGCGCAACTGCCTGTATGCCCACTACACCGGCCCCATGAGCTACAGCAACCTCGCCAGCCAGAAACTGGATATCTATGCGTTCGAGCATGAGATCGAGACGACCGGCGATTCGTACACCGTCTATGTCAATCAGGACGACGACAACGGTGTGCTCGACGTCTTTATGGAGACCAAGTGATTATGACGACCATTCAGAACCTTTCCGACCTGCAGGATCGCCGCATCATGATGGAAAAGCGTGTGCCGCCATTTGGCTACGCGATGATCCTTCTGGTGGCGGGCCTGCTGGTCTTCCTGACCATCTGGAGCACCCAGAATTACCGCACCTACGTCAGCCAGTCGACCGGCACGGTGCAGGCAAGCAACAAGACCTATATCATGTCCAGCTACTCCGGCTCCATCACTGAGCTCAACATCTCGGAGGGCAGCTATGTCAACGAGGGCGACCTCATCGCCCATGTCAAGAGCACCGACATCGACATGCAGCAGGACAGCTACAAGAGCCAGCTGGAGATCTATCAGAAGCAGAAGGCGCAGTACGAAAAGCTGCTGAAGTCCATTCAGGACGATACGAACTATTTCAGTGAGACCGACCTGGACGACCAGCCCTACTATTACCAGTATGAGAGCTACAAGAGCCAGGTGCAGCAGAAGGCCTTTGACGCTTCGCCCTATCAGGCAGCGGGCTACTCCGACGAGCAGATCAAGGCCCTGATGGAGCAGAACCAGAGCGAGATCGAGGCGCTGTACTACTCCACGCTGCAGTCCATCACCGGCAACCTGACCAGTGTGCAGACCAACATCGACAACATTCAGGCTCAGCTGGATACGCTGGCAAGCGGTGCGAACGATTACTACATCTATGCGCCCACGTCCGGCGTCATCCACATGGACACCCCCTATAAGGTGGGCATGGTGCTGAGCGCCGGTTCGGCACTGGCCACCGTGGCCAGCGAGAACAGCGATCAGGAGATCGTGGCGGCCCTGACCGTCAGCGACCGGCCGCTCATCAACGTGGGCGACCCCTGCAAGATCGCCATCACCGGCCTGTCGGAGTATTCCTATGGCAACCTGACCGGCACGGTGACTTCCATTGACAGCGATGTGACCTCCACTGAGGCCGGCTCGTACTACAAGATGACCATCAAGCCCAACAGCACCTACGTGGTGAGCAACAGCGGCGACAAGGTCGATCTGGCCAACGGCATGAGCGTGACCGCCCGTGTCGAGTACGACAAGCTGACTTACTTTGAATATGTCATGGAGGCCCTGGGCGTTTTGTTCCGTTAAACAGCGTCCGCAAACTCAACGCCCAAAGAGGTACGATAGAATGAAACTGAACCCGAAACAGCTGGCCGTAAGCGCCGCCCTGCTGGGCCTGCTGGCCGCAGGCGCAGCGCTGCCCGCAGCCGCAGCCAGCCCCATTTCTGCCCCGGCTGCCATCACCTTCCCGTGGAGCCCTGTGGCGGCCGAGAGCGTGGAAACAGGGGACTATGCCCCCACCATGACCGTGGGCACGGCCCAGCAGCTTTCGCCGGTGGTCCAGCCGCAGAAAGCCGCCAGCCGAAACGGCGTGAGCTACGTTTCCGATAACCCGAACATCGTTTCGGTCGGGGAGGACGGCGTGGCGCAGGCGGTGGGTCTGGGCACGGCGAACATCACGGCCACCTGTGGCGATGTCAGCTGCACCTATACCATTACCACCCAGCCCGACAGCACGATGATCGCGACCGAGATGGACATCACGCTGGCGTCCAGCACCATTGCCGTGGGCGACACCACGTCGCTCTCGCTGGCGGTGCTGCCCACCACGGCAGCAAACTATATCAGCGTTTCGCTGAGCTCCTCCGATCCCGGCGTGGCCACTGTGAACAACTTCGGCAAAGTGACCGGCGTGGCCCCCGGCAAGGCGACCATCACGGCCACCGCTGGGGATGTGACCTGCTCGGCGACCGTGACCGTCGTGGCAGCCTCCTCCAGCTCGGCGTCCACCGGCCCGGTGGAGTCCATCTCCCTGAACACGAACTATATCGTGCTCAAGCCGGGTGCTTCCAGCACCATCACCGGTTCGGTGGCACCGTCTTCGGCCTCCCAGAAGCTGACCTTTACCAGCAAGGATAAGAAGATCGCCACCGTGAACGGAAGCGGCGTCGTGACCGGTGTTGCCACCGGCGCGACCTCCATCATCGTCTCCAACGGCAAGGTCTCTTCGTCGGTGACGGTCATCGTCAACCGCACGGCGTCCGCGTCCAGCAGCGGCACGGACAGCACCGGGGAGGGGACGGCTCCGGCGGAGACCGACCCCATCGTGGCCTCCATTGAGAATGCGGCTTCCGATACCATCTCCTACCCGCAGAGTCAGGTCCCGGTGCTGACCACCGCGATGCTGAACGCCCTGCGCACCACGGGCCGCACCCTCGTGCTGGAAGCGGAGGACTACACCCTGACCGTAGACGGCTCCACCATCCGCAACACCACCAGCGAGGTGAACACCGCGCTGACCTTTGCACCCGACGAGTACGGCCTGCGCTTCACCCTGAACGAGGGCGAGGACATGCCCTGCGGCGTGACCATCACCATGACCGGCGAAAATGCCGGGTACAGCCGCCTGTATTTACACAACGCCGTGAGCGGGAAGTGGCAGTTCCTCAACAGCTACAAGGACGGCGTGGCACACGCCGACGTGGCGGGCGAGTATCTGCTGACCAATCAGAATCTGCGCTTCACCAGCATCAACTGGACCTTCTTCATCGGCGCAGGCATCCTTGTGGTGGCCTGCCTCATCGCGTATGTCGCGGTTAAGAAGCGGTACTGGTTCTGGTAATTCCGCAGGCAATCAAAGTAGAAAACGCAAAAAGCGATGGCCGTTTCGGGCCATCGCTTTTTTGCGTTGGAGAGTTTTGCCTTAGAGTTTGAAATACCCCGCCGGTTCATCGTCCTGGCTGCGGTGCTCCATCAAAAAGGTATCGAGCCAGCGGCCATGGCAGTCCCGCGCGATGCGCTCACGGCGGCCCACCAGACGGAACCCGCATTTCAGGTGCAGGCCTTTGGACGCTGCATTGTCCTGCAAGACCGTGGATTGCAGCGTCCAGTAACCGGCCGCTTCGGCCTGCTGGCAGAGGGTGGTGAGCAGGTGATACCCCAGCCCCCGGCCTCGGAACCGTTCGCCGATGTAGATGCTGACCTCGGCCACGCCCCGGTAGCACCAGCGGGGGTCGACCCGGTGCAGGGCCGTCCAGCCTGCCAGGACGCCATCGTCCTCCACCACAAGGCGGCATTCTTTGATGTGGGAGGCATCCCACGCGGGATAGGGCGGGCAGTCGGTCTGGAAGGTGGCGTGCTCGGTGGCGATGCCTTCCAGATAGATCTTGGATACTGCCGGCCAATCTTCCGGCGTCATGGGCCGGACTGTGATCTCATTCATACGTTCCCCTGAACGGAGCCGCAATGCTCCGCGATTCCTCAAAAATTCTTCCGATTCTTTCAGTATAGCAGACTTTCCGGCAAAGTACAATGTTTTTAGCCGGAAACTGCACGCCTGCCCGGCAGTTGGCCGTCGGGCGCGGTGGCTTTGGGCAGGAGGTGGTCTTTTTTTATCCGAGATACCTTTTCGAAAACGGTTGGTTGTGCTACAATAGAAGAAAATTCTAGCTGTTTTCGCTCGTGCAGAGCATGATGACAGCCCGGTTGGAGGAGACGTGCGCTCCGGGCCGGGGCAGCGTAAAGGAGAGTGCCGATGAAAAACATCCTGAGACGGCTGGCCGTGCTGGTCTGCCTGATGCTGGCACTGGCCCTGCCCGCCTTTGCCGAAGGGGAAAAGGGCGAAGCCAACATCACCCCGCAGACCACGATGAAGGAACTGCGCGAAAACCCCAGCATCAAGGGGTCGGGCATTTACACCTACTGCCAGGAACTGGATAATCCCTGCAAGCGGATACGCTGGGCGAACAGCACACTGTATGAATTTGTGAACAAGTATACGGCGGCGGACTGTGCAAGGGGTCTGAACCGGATGATCGAAAACTACAACAACGGCACGCAGGTCACTTACAAGGTCTACTCCGAGGCAGAGATTGCCGAACAGCCGACATGTGCCGGGGTGGAGATCTATTATTTCCCCGGCAGCCAGAAAAACGGAAAGTACGCCCTCATCATCGGGGGCAATGCGCTGTTCACGAGCGCGGAACTGCGCGAAGGCGTTTCGACGGCAGAACAGCTGAACGAGATGGGCTATACAGCGTTCGTTCTGCGCTACCGTGTGGGTTGGAGCGCCGGGGAGAATGCCCCGCTGGAAGACGTCGGCCATGCGGTGCAGTACATCACGGCCCATGCAGAAGAGTTCGGCGTACAGGCCGAGGATTATGCGCTCATCGGCTACTCGTCCGGCGGACAGATCGCCGGGCTGTTCGGCTCGGATGCGATGGGCTGGTATCGGTACGGCGTCCCGAAGCCGGGGGCTGTGATGCTGGCCTATGCGGTCAACGATTTTTTTGAATTGCAGCAGCCGTGGAAGCTGATCATTGACCCGCAGACGCCGGACGCCCAGTATCATTATTATCAGCTGCGGGTGTCGGACTACGTCACGCCGGATTACCCGCCGGTGTATCACTGGTACGGCAGAAATGATATCGTGCTGATGTGCATGAACTGGGCGGCGCAGGGGCCGGTGTTGGAACGGGCGCTTGTGAAAAACCATGTCCCGCATGTGGAGGTCGTGTACGACAATGCCCCGCATAAGATCGGCCCCGGTGATGGCACCCCCGCAGAAGGCTGGCTCAACGATGCCGCCGCCTTCTGGGAAGAGCAGACCGCGCAGGCGCAGCAGCCTGCCGCATAAGGATCAAGAAAGGAAGCGTTGTAGGATGAAGAACTGGAACGAGACGTTCCGCAGCCTGAATGTGGGCCTGCCGGACGATGTGGAGCGGCTGAAAGCCGCCGGGTACTATCAGGAGGCCATCGAGCGGATCGACGCCTATCTGGCCGAGGACTGGACGGTGACCCAGAACAGCCCTCGCAGCCAGGGCGCGGAACCGGTGGGAGAGGAGCTGCCCCAGAACCCCACGCCCCACGGTGTGGAGGCCCTGCGGGACGCGATGCTGGCCCAGCGGGAGATCATGCGCCGCATCCCGGCAGAATACTGCTACACCGAGGACGAAGCCGTGGCCCGGATGCAGGGGCTGGTGCGGGACTTCACGCGCGAGGAGTTCCGACTTCTCGTGAAGGAGGGCCGGGTGGACTGGCGGTTCGTGGAAGGGGAGAAGCACTACCTCGACCGCTTTGCCGAAACGCTGCTGGCGACCCATGCCGACCTCGCCGCCCGCCAGATCGACCCGCCTGCCCCCGGCACCTCGGCACGGGAGTTCCGCAACCGCCAGCATGAACAGATGGAGCGGGACGGCCAGGCAAGCGCCCGCATCACCCTGAAGACCAGCGTTGGCATGTCGGACGAAGCCTTTGCCGCTGCACTGGCCGAGGCGAAGGCGGAGGGGCGGAACAGTGTGCATGTCCGCGCCTGGCTGCCCATCCCGGCCGCCTGTCTTTCCCAGAGCGAGATCGAGCTGCTGGACTGCACCGAGCCGCCTGCCCGCATCGCGGACGAGAACGCGCCCCAGCGGACGGTCTTCTGGGAGGCCGACCTCACCGAGAACCGCCGCTTTGGGGTGGAGTACCGCTACCGGACCACGGCCGTCTACACAGACCCGATGGACATCCGGCCGGATGCACAGCAGCCGACCTTTGACACCGGCGAGGAAGCGCCGCACATCGTCTTTACGCCCTATCTGCGGGCGCTGGCCCACCAGCTGACCGACGGCATCACCGACCCGGCGGAAAAGGCAAAACGCATCTACGATTACGTCACCCTGAACGTGCGCTACCACTATCAGCCCGCCTACTTCGTGCAGGAGTGCCTGCCCGACCAGTGCGCCCGGAACCGCCGGGGCGACTGCGGCATCATGGCGCTGACCTTCATCACCCTCTGCCGTCTGGTGGGCATCCCGGCCCAGTGGCAGAGCGGCCTGTCCGTCTCGCTCACAGGTGTGGGCTGCCATGACTGGGCCATGTTCTACATCGCGCCCAAGGGCTGGATGTATGCGGACTGCTCGTTCGGCGCGTCGATGGCGCGGCAGGGCGATGAAAAGATGCGCCGCCACTACTTTGGCAGTCTGGACACCGGGCGGATGGTGGCGAACCGCGCCTTCGAGGCCCCCTTCGACCCGCCCATGACCGGTTTCCGCTCCGACCCCTACGACAACCAGTCCGGCGAATGCGAGGTGGACGGCGTGGGCCTGTACGGCGATGCCCTTGACACCCGCAAGGAACTTGTAAATTACGAATTCCTGTAAAAAACACCGGGCCCTGCCTTCTGCGGGACCCGGATTTTGATGATAGGAGAAAACCATTTATGGAATATCTGGCAGGACTTTACACCCTTCTGCTGGTCGCCATCTGCCTGGAACTGGCCGTGGTGCTCTGGCGCACCGGCAAAAAGCAGGGCAGCGCACCGGATCACGACGAGCTCAAGCGCTGGATGCAGCAGCAGCTGGATGCGCAGGCCAGAGAGTTTGCGGCCAGGCAGTCGGCCCTTGCTGAGCAGAATCACACCGCCCTGCGCAGTGTCAGTGAGACGCTGCAGACTGCGGTGCAGAACATGAGCACGACGCTGGCACAGGGGCAGGACAGCCAGCAGCAGCTTCTGGAACGCCGTCTGCGTTCGCTGGAAGCATCCAACACCCAGAAGCTGGAAGAGCTGCGCCGGAGCATGGCCGAGAGCATGACCACCCTGCAGGCCGAGAACAACCGCAAACTGGATGAGATCCGCCACACCGTCGATGAACAGTTGCAGGATACCCTGCAAAAGCGGGTGAGCGAGAGCTTCAAGGCCGTCAACGAGCAGCTGGAACAGGTGTATAAGGGGCTGGGCGAGATGCAGAACCTTGCCGCCGACGTCGGCGGGCTGAAGCAGGTGCTCTCCGGCGTCAAGACCCGCGGCATCCTCGGCGAGATCCAGCTGGGGGCCATTCTGGAAGAGATCCTTGCCCCGGAACAGTACGAGACCAACGTGGCCACCATCCCCGGCAGCAGCCAGCGGGTGGAATATGCCGTCAAGATGCCGGGCGTGGACGGCAGCACGGTCTGGTTGCCCATCGACTCGAAATTCCCCGGCGACACCTACGCCCATTTGCAGGATGCACAGGCTTCCGGCGATGCGCAGGCGGTGGAGAATGCCCGCCACGCGCTGGAGCTTGTGCTGCGCAGTGAGGCAAAGGACATCCGCGAAAAGTACGTGGAACCGCCCTATACCACGACGTTCGGCATCCTGTTCCTGCCGTTTGAGGGCCTGTATGCCGAGGTGGTCAATGCCGGATTGCTGGAAGTGCTGCAGCGGGACTATCAGGTGAATGTGGCCGGCCCCAGCACCATGGCGGCCCTGCTGAACAGTTTGCAGATGGGCTTCAAGACGCTGGCCATCCAGAAGCGGTCGGGTGAGGTCTGGCAGCTGCTCGGTGCCGTGAAGACCGAGTTCGACAAGTTCGGGCAGGGGCTCTCCAAAATGCAGCAGCGCCTCCGCCAGACCGACGAAGAGCTTGACAACCTCATTGGGGTGCGCAGCCGCGCCATCAGCCGGAAACTGCGCAGCGTCCAGAGCCTCGACGAGGCCGCAGCGGCCACCCTGCTGGAGCTGGACGCCCCGCTCCGTCCGCTTTCCGGCGGGCAGCTTCCCCAGAGCGGGAGCCAGTGGCAGGACGGCGAACTCTGAGCTGGGCGAAACAGCAGGAGGAGACGGAGAGGGGAAAGCCAGCCAGACGCAAAGACGCAGTGCCGGTTACGGCCCTGCCATAATCTGCACTGCGTCTTTTTAATCCTCTGTATACGCAAACAATTCTTCCACCGTGGTGTGAAAGACCTTTGCAATATCCATCGCCAGTTTCAGGGATGGGTTGTACTTGCCTTTTTCAAGGTTGACAATGGTTTCCCGGCGCACCCCGACCAGCTCGGCCAGCTCCGCCTGCTTGAAATTGTCCCGCTCCCGGTATTCTTTCAGTTTTGTGACCAGTGCCATGCTCAGAGTCCTTTCTCGTCCATCAGCCAGAATGCAACCGTGCGCACGACTTCAATCAGGATCAACGTCCCCATCAGGCAGTAGCCGATGACCTCGGTGGTAAGCACGAGCCGACCGATGGCACAGGCAAAGCCAATCCCAATCAGGGCGGCCTTGCAGACCTTCAGACAGATGCTGTCGCATCGGTGGAGATTGGCCTCGGCCATTTCGTCGGCAGCTTCCTGCTTATATTTCCGCACCCGGATAGCTCGGAATACAAAATACCAGAACGTGAAGCCACCCACAACGGTCTGGATCGTGGGATAAAAATCCTTCCAGTCGTTCCGTGCCCACATCCAGTAGTAGAGCGCGACCAGAACGGCAAAGATGATCTTGTCGGCGACCAGCTCTTTCAACGTGACTTTTTTCATAGGAAAGTTCCTTTCTTGTGAATGAAGATATACCATACAATGAAATGAGGTGAGAAATTTCGCACACCTTGTGTGATAAATATATCACATGGCACAGAGCATGTCAATAGAAAATGTGCGAAAAATATAACTTTTTCAGAACGCATGATGAACAGTCCAGCCTTCATGTGGACGAAGAACCCGGCGACCGCGCCTCCGACTGCGGCGGCATCATGGAGCCGGTGGCCGTCTGGGTGCGCAAGGGCGGCGAGTGGGCGATCATCCATCGCTGCAAACGCTGCGGAAAACTCAGCTCCAACCGGGTGGCGGCAGACGACAACCCCATGAAACTCATGAGCATTGCCATGAAGCCCCTGTGCTCTCCGCCGTTCCCTTTGGACTATCTTGAAGAAATGACCGCCCTGATGGGCGGCGATGGACGGATGCGATAAGCCGCAGCCAAAAACAAAAAGGTCGCTGTGCCGGAGAAGTGCTCTGCGGTACAGCGGCCTTTTGCAATTTACTCGCACCCGTATAGACGAAAATATTGCTTGCTGGGTCACTTTTCGTCCGGGGCGGAGTCCGGGGTGCTGCCGCTGCCGGAGTTCAGGATCGCCACGAACTGCTGCAGCTGCTTGAGGGAGCTGACACCCAGTTTGTCGTAGATGTTCTTGTTATGGAAACGCAGGGTGCTGTCCTTGATGTCCAGCTGCTCCACGATCTCCCTGGAGCGCAGCCCGGCGGCATAGCCGTCAAAAATGCGGCGCTCGGTCTTGGTCAGAGTGGGAATGCCCGCCACGAAGGTCTGGAAGGCATCGGGCACCGATTCGTTGCGGCACACGTCTGCCAGCCGGGAAAGCTCGGTCTGCATCTGCTGGCGCTCCATCTGCAGCTCGTCCATCCGCCGCCGGGACTCCCGCCGGTCTTCCTCAAGCTGCCGGAACGCAGGCGAAAGGATGTGCCGGTGGAAGTAGATGCAGCAGAATACCACAAAAAAGGTGATGAACAGGCCGATCAACAGCATTTGCAGATCGCCGGACAAGACCAGACGCTGGTAGTCTGCCATGGGGATGCAGACAGCCAGCCGGTAGGACTGTTTCTCGTTCAGGCGGCAGATCTCCGTGATGCCCGCATAGGCGCCGTCGGCACCGATCAACTGGGTCAGCCCACTGCCCATGCTGCGCAGCACCAGCGTATCCCGGAGGGCATGGTAGTAGCCATCGGTGGTGCCGCTGCTGAGAGCGGCTCCGGCGCTCAGCTCGCTGCCCGCCGGGGCAAGAAGGCAGCTCAGACGATCAAAGCCTGTGGGCTGGGCAAAGTTCTGCTTGAAGTAGCTCTCACTGATCTCAAAGCCGCACAGCCCGTACATTGTGCCGTCCTGTCCCCGCAGAGGCAACACGAACAGCTGCACCTCCTCTGAGGTGCCGGGAATGCTGAACCGTTCGGTCAGCGTATAAGACTGGTACAGCGGGGTGTCGCTGGGGGTCATCCAGCGGTCGTAGTCCGGGAACTGGTCGGTCTGGAACTCCATGCGCCATTTGCGGTGGGGCATCACGCTGTGGGTCTTGCCCACCTCCGCACTGCCCCGGTAGAGCAGCAGGGGCACAGTGGGGGTGTCGGCCCCGCTTTTCTGCACATACAGCCCGGCGCGGGAATGCCCGGCACCCTCCATGCGGGTGTTGACGGTGGCATCCAGCAGCACAAAGGCTCCGGAACAGCTGCTCTGGCGCAGCGTGCGGCAGAGCGGCTCGATCATTTCCTCTTCCAGCGCGTTCAGCACTTCGGGGGAATCGTTCAGCTGGTCAAAGGTCATCTCCCGGCTGGCAAGCTGCCTGTCTACAAGGCTGCCCATATCTTCGGAAAGGTTCACGCCCATGATCGCCAGCTGGTCAAAATAGCGTTCCATATCGTTCTGGAACACCGAAAACTGGATCTCCATGCTGCGGCTGATGTCCTTTTTGGTGTTGTGCAGACTGGCAAACAGGAACAGCGCCGCACCAAAGGTCAGCACCAGCAGCACCACCAGAAGCAGGCAGGGCCACAGCAGCCGGGAGCTCATGGAACTCTGGCGGATCTTCTCACGTTGCCGGGCAAAAAAGTGCATCAAAGTCCCTCCTTTCCGGCTGAGCGGCAGACTCAGGCATTGTCACACAGCAGTTGCCATGTCTCCTCGGTCAGAGCCTCCAGCGTTTCGCCATTGGCCAGACGCCGGGGGTAGTCCTTCTGGCGCTGGCGCAGACTGTCGTAGAAGGTTTTCGTCTTGGCATGGTATCCCACGATCCCCGGCTCGGACACCGGGGTATTCTGGATGCGCATCTCGTTGTAAACATCGTACAGCCGCTGATAGCTCGGCTGCTCGAACGGATAGTCCGCAATGGCATCAAAGGCATCACGAGACACCGGCATATACCCGGTATCGGCGGCAAATTCCAGATTGCGCTGCTGTTCAGTGAGCCAGCGCAGGAACACCGCAGCGGCTTCGGCCTTCTGGTCGGTAGTCTTGAAGGCGCACAGGCCCACACCGGCCTGCGGCATCAGGGGCGTGGCGGTGCCTGCGGCGTGGGGCAGGGGAGCCAGCATCAGGTCGGTGGGCTCGGTGGTGTTGTCCGGGTAGGTGACGACATCGTTGTAATAGAGGATGGCCGCAGAGCTGCCAAGGCCCGCCAGCGTCTCGCCGGTCATCACCTGTGTGTTGGAGTACAGGTCCGACACCAGAATATCGCCCTGCACCAGGGCCTTGGCAAACTCCATCCACGAAGCACGAAAGGCCTTGTTGGTCAGGTCGTACCAGCTGCCCTTGTACAGCTCGCCGCTGCCCTGCTCCAGCGCGTTCAGCTCCACCAGACGTAGCGGATAGTCCAGCGCGCAGAAAGGCTTGCCCTGCGACCACTGCCGGTAGGAATCCGCCATGGTAAAAAAACCGTCCCATGTGGCAAGAGTGGAAAGCTGCGCCCCGGTGTCCGCTGCAAACCGGGCGTACTGGGAGCCATTCAAAAAGATGAGCTGGGTGGATTTGGACACCGGGAACACCACCTGCCGCCCGTTGATGATGCCGTCCTGCACAAAGCTGGGCACATAGGCCGCCATGTCCTCAGCGGTGAACCAGTTGTTCCAGTCCACAAGGGTCTCGATGCCCAGCGCACTGGCATCTGAAGCGTGGGCCGAGAACAGATCCGGCAGGTCCAGCGCACCGGGCTTGTCGGCCTTGGCATCCTGCAGCTGACTGCCAATGGCGGCGCTGTTGGTCATGTTGGTCACATTGAGCAGGATGCCCTTCTCCTTTCCCACCGTATCGTTGAACTCGGTGAGCAGACGGTTCATCGGCGAATCTGCCTGCTCGCCATACACATGCCAGATGCTGAGCATGGTGGGGTCCTTGGCAGAGAGCAGGGTCTTGCTGCCGCCGCAGCCCGCAAGGTAAAGACCGGGGAGAACTGCCGCAAGCTTCAAAAATGTCCTTCGTTCCATGTTCGTGATTCCTTTCCGCATGTTGCAACCAAGGGAAAACCAGCACAAGAAGGGCCGCAGTTTCCCGTTTTGGCGGAAAACCGCCTCCAAATCCCCCCAATTTTTGGCTTTTTGGGGGGATTCCTTACGGGGAAGGCCCAAAATCCCCAAAATTTATTTTCAAATTGCCCCCCAAAAACGGATTTTTTAGGGGGGCAAATTTCTCTTGAGTATGATACAGTACAGACAGAAGATTTCCCATGCCGGGTGCGGGGTGCCCGTTGTTGTGTACAAAGCGTATCAACAAGCGCATTAAGATTCTATCTATAAAGATAGCACAAGATGGGACAAACTGCAAGTGCGGAGAACACCCCAGAACCCGAAGCCCCACCCTCAAAAAACAGAGGGATCAAAGAAAGGAGCACCCTATGAAGGAGACAAAACACCGCAGTGCCCGGTGGGCCCTTGGCGTATGGGCGCTGGTGCTGGCTGCGGCCCTGCTGCTGGCAGGGTGCGGCGGTGCATCGGACGCCGCTGCTCCCGCAGGCCCCAGCGCCGCTGCCGACCAAAGCTCCGACAATAGCCGGAGCACCCCCGGCGCGGCGGCGCTGGCCGCCCAGACAGACCGCATCACCGACCAGTACACGCTGGAAAAGAACGTTTCGGGCGTGTGGGGGGAGGACGCGGTGCAGTACATTTCCGTCCATGTGCCCAAGCTGGAATGCGACAGCCCGGACGCCGTAAGCCTGAACAAGGAGCTTGCCGCCATTTATGCAGCGGATTTCCGGGAATATGAGGCCTACGAGGAGGCCGGGCAGCCGGGCGGCGAGTACCCGCAGATCGGTGTGGGCTGGGATGCCTACTGGTACGGCGACTGCGTCAGCCTGGTGGTGCGCAGCCGCTACGGCGGCACCGCCCCGTGGCGTTACAGCGGCTGGTGCTTCGATTTTGCCACCGGAAAGCAGCTCACCGTGGCCGAGATGCTGCAGCGGATGGGGCTGGACCCGGACGAAGTGCAGCAGCAGGTGCAGCGGCAGGTCATGCAGGCCTTTGACCGGGAGATGGCGCTGGGCGGCTACTACGAGGGCCTGCGTCTCGGCGGAGAGCTTTCGCAAATGCGAATGGATACGCTGGAATACAATGAGCTGGAAAACCTGTGTCTGCTTTTGCCGGAGCAGGATCAACTGGTGCTCCGGGGTAAGTACAGCCGCGAAGAAGGCTGGCAGCAACTGGATGTGGAGATCCCGCTGACCTCCGCCGCCCCCGCCGATACCCCGGTGCTGACCGATACCTACGACGGGGTGCAGGTGCAGCTAGAGGGAACGCAGGGCACCATCACCCTGAGCCCTGCACCAAAAACCGCCACTTGGGACACGGAACTCAACCTCCGGCTGGAACAGGTGCACACCTATCCCATCCTTGGCTCTTATAATGAATATGTGGACGTGTGCATCGGGCAGCAGACCGACTCGGTGTTCCATCCGGTGATCTATCTGCTGACCAAAGACGGCGTGGTGGAGTATGTGGACGTGCTGCGCTGCCTTTTGTTTGGAAATGCCATGATCTGTCAGGACCCCATCTACTTTGCCAACAACGGCGTGTCGCTGGAGCGCAGCGGCAGTAGTAAAGTAAACCTGCGCCGGGCGGATGGCTCTGTGCTGGAGCTGGCCGACCTGTCGTCAGAGTGGAGCGTGCAGGATATCCCTTGTTCCATCACCGGTTCCTTCAACTGCGCCAACGGAAACTGGCTGGAGCTTAGCGGCGACGGCATCGTCCGGTTGGGCGTTCAGAACAACAGCCGCATCGAGCAGGGCGACGCCGCGTATCTGGGCGTGGTGCCCGAGGGCGTGGTGCTGGGCATCGCAGCCGATGAGGAGCTCGAATTTGTGGCGGCGTTCAAGAACGACCTGTACAACGAGAACCTGACCCTGACCATGATCGACGGGCAAAACCCCTTTGCCGAGGGCGAGACCCAGCTGCAAATGACCCGCAGCTACGGCTGAGAACACAGGAGAACGACCATGAAACACAAACGCCTTACCGCGCTGGTGCTGGCGGCGGCGCTGGTGCTGGCCGGGTGTGGCGGCACAAAAAGCAGCTCCAGCTCCGCTGCCGCCAGCCAGAGCACCGGCAGCAGCCAGAATGCCCCGGCGCTTGCAACCCAAAAGGAACGTATCACGGAGCAGTTCACGCTGGAAAAGACCATCCGGGACGATTGCAATATCACCCAGAAGCTGACCATCCATGTGCCGCAGCTTGTGTGCGACAGCCCGGATGCCGAATCTATCAATGATGAACTTGCCGCCAGGTATGCGGAGGAATATCGGGATTATGAAAGCTACCCGCAGGCTGAGGTGTCGCAGGACGAATGGTGCCCGCAGATCTACATCGACTGGGACGCCTACTGGTACGGCGACTGCGTAAACCTTGTGGTGCGCAGCTACTACGGCGGTACCGACCCCATCTATACTCAGGGCTGGTGCTTCGATTTTGCCGCCGGGCACAAGCTTTCGGTCACCGAGCTGCTCATGCGCATGGGACTGGACCCGGACGAGACGCAGCTTGCGGTGTACCGCGCCGCCATACAGACTTTTGACCGCAACATGGTGCAGCAGGAATATTACGATTCCCTGCGGGAAAACGGCATGCTCTCCGGGATGCGCGCCGACACCCTGCGGGACAACGGGCTGGAAAACCTGACCGTTCTGCTGAAAAACGAAAATACCGTCACCCTTGTTGCCGGATACCACACCACCGCCGGCAGCGGCTGGCGGCCGCTGGAGGTGGAGTTTCCGCTGACCCCCGCCGCCCCTGCCAAAACGCCGGTACTTACCGACACCTACGGAAGCGTTTCGGTGCTGCTGGATGGCGACACCCGCACCGTTACCATCAAACGCACCCCTGAGACTATCGCATGGGCAGAGGATTATGATATCCGTCTGGACGGCGATGTCACCCTGCCCATCCGCAATGCCTATCATAATTATGTAGATGTGTGCATCGGCGAGCTGGGCGCGTCCTTCCACCCCGTGGTCTACCTGCTTACCGAGGATGGCTTTGTGGAGTATGTGGATGTGCTGCGCTGCCTGCTGTATGGGCAGAGCCTGTTCTGCGCCGACCCCATCTATATTGCCAACAACGGCACTGCGCTGGCGCTGCGGGACGCCGAGGTCAGCCTGCTGTGTGCAGACGGTACGGAAACAGAGCTTGCCCCCCTGACCGCTGAGTGGAACAGCCCGCAGCAGGTAGATTCCACCGGCAGCTTCAGCCTTGGGGAAGGGGAGGACTGGTGCTGGCTGGACCTGAATTCAGGCGGCGGCTGCCAGCTGGCTACCCACAACAACCGCTATTTCTATCAGGGTGCTGTCACCTATCTGGGCGCTACCCCGGACGGCACCGCGCTGGGCTTCTCTCTTATCCGCGACACCGAAAACGGCCCGGAATGGATAGCGTTCAGCGCTGCATTGAAGCTTGATTATAGCATTGACTGCCTGATCCTTACCCCCCTGAGCGGGCAGAACCCCTTGACGAACGAAACGGTCCCGCTGGTGCTGACCCACAGCTACGGCTGATAAACGAGCAGGAGGTGCAAGATGAAACAGCTGGCACTGTGCGGCGCGCTGGCGGCTTTGCTGGCGGCGCTGCTGGCGGGCTGCGGGGCAAAGACCGCAGCCTCTGCCCGCCCGGCTGGCAGCCGGGAACTGAAATCGACCCCGCCGGATTCCATGCACGCCACCGCGGCGATCACCGAGCAGTACACCCTTGAAAAGGTGGTGCAGGCGGAAAACGGCGGCAAGGTCCGACTGAACATCCACCTGCCCCGGCTGGAAAGCGACAGCGCCGACGCCGCCCGCATCAACGCCGAGCTTGCCCGCTGCTACGAAAACGATGTGCTGGACTACGCGGACAGCCCGGCGGTGGCCGACCCGGCCGTGTGGGATTTCAGCATTGAAATGAACTGGGAAGCAAGCTGGTATGACGATTGTGTCAGCCTTGTGGTCAGCAGCAGCTACGGAGGTACCGGCGCCCCCTTCTACGACGGCTGGTGCTTCGATTTTGCCAGCGGAAACCAGCTGACCGTCACCCAGATGCTGCAGCGCATGGGGGCAGACCCCGTTGCGCTGGAAGAGGCGCTTTACCGCGACGTGAAGCGCCGGGATGAGCTGGACCGTCAAGCCGCCATCGAGAGAGGACTGCTGCCCACCGGCAGCCTGAAAGAGGGAAACACCGCATGGTGGACTTCGCTGGACGAGCTGCCTTTTTCGCTGGACGGCAAGGGGAACATTTCCTTTGTAGTCAGCCGGTTCAGCGCCGCCCAGGAGGAATATGTAGACGACAAAGTGACTCTTCCTCTGGATGCGCAGCCGCTGCCACCGGACTGGGAGTGGCAGGTGCTGGCCGAGTGGATGGCAGTCACGGCGGTGACGCAGGGTGAAAATTATGCCCCCGCCGACCGCAACGAAAGCTTTACCCTGCGGCTGGAAAAGGCCGAGATCACCGGCACGGTGACCGTCTCCTTCATCCGGGAAACATACGTCAGCCCGCAGATCCAGTCCGCTGCCGAGACCCGCACCGGAGAGCTGAATGCCGGTGCTGTGACCGGCTGGGACGGGAAAAAGAGTCAGGGCTGGAACCTGACTTGCCTCAGCGAGGACGGCAGAAGCCGCTGGATTATCTCGATGATGGAGGACGGCTCGCTGCTGATGCGTTCCACCGGCTCGAAAAAGGACGGCACCGTGTGGTATGTGTTCCGGCGCACCACGGCGTGGGATGACATCGGCTACACCGCCATCCCCCGCAGGCTGTGGGGCACTTACCGCGCCGGAGACGAGTCCGCAAAGGGCATCCGCTGGATGACCTTCCTGCCGGACGGCAGCTGCTGCATGAGCGTGGAATGGGACGGGTGGAGCGGCATTCTGACCGGCACCGCAGAGGGAACACAGGGCCGCACCGAGGACGGTACCGAGCTGTACTTCACGCTGACCGACCAGAACGGCAGACCCTGCGAGTTCTGGGCCATTCTGCTGAATGATGACGGCAGCCCCAGCGGCTGCAGCCTGAAATACCGCGCCGGAGAAGTGCTGTTTGACCGGGATACGCGTCCCATTTACTGGAAAAACGACTCCCCGGATCTAACCCTTGTACCGTGACCGAAACCGAACGCAATGCGATGACAAAGCGTTGTCGCTTACACCAAACAAATAACAGGAGGAAATTACTATGGGTCTTATCAAAGCAGGTATGGGCGCACTGGGCGGAACCCTTGCAGACCAGTGGAAGGAATTTTTCTACTGCGATTCTCTGGACAAGGATGTGCTGATGGTCAAGGGCCAGAAGCGCACCTCCCGCCGCAGCTCCAACAACGGCGAGGACAACATCATCACCAACGGAAGCGGCATCGCCGTGGCAGACGGACAATGTATGCTCATCGTGGAGCAGGGCCGCGTGGTGGAGGTGTGCGCTGAGCCGGGCGAGTTCACCTTCGATGCTTCTACCGAGCCAAGCGTTTTTACCGGCAACTTCGGCGACAGTCTGGCGGAAACATTCCTGACCGTGGCCAAACGCTTTACTTACGGCGGCGACACCGGCAAGGATCAGCGCGTGTACTACATCAACACCAAGGAGCTGGGCGAGATCCTGTACGGCACCGCTACCCCCATCCCCTTCCGGGTGGTGGTCAGCGAGGAGCGGGGCTACAAGCTCTCGGTGAACCTGCGGTGCAACGGCAGCTTCACCTGCCGCATCTGCGACCCGCTGCTGTTCTACACCAACGTGTGCAGCAACGTCTCCACCCAGTATGACGCATCCGAGATCGCACCCCGGCTGAAGAGCGAGCTGATGAACGCCCTGCAGCCTGCCCTTGCCACTCTTTCGGCAAACAAGGTGCAGTATTACGAGATTCCCGCCCATACGCTGGAGATCTCCGAGGCGCTCAACGAGCAGCTGTCCAGCGTCTGGCGCAAAAAGCGCGGCATTGAAGTGTTCTCCTTCAACATCAACTCCCTGTCCATCCCGGAGGAGCAGCAGAAGAAGATCACCGAGTGGGAAGAAAACGCCATGACCACCGATCCCACCACCGCTGCCGCCCGTCTGGTGGGCGGTCAGATCGATGCCATGAAGACCGCCGCCGGCAACACCGCCGGGGCCATGACCGGCTTTATGGGCATGGGCATGGCAGCCGGTGCAGGCGGCATGGGCGGCATGAGCGCCCAGAACCTGTTCGCCATGGGCCAGCAGGCCCGTCCGGACAGCGTGGACGCGCCCCAGCAGGTCAGCCGTCCCGCACCCGCCCCGGCGGACAGCTGGCAGTGCAGCTGCGGCGCTACCGTTACCGGCAAATTCTGCCCGGAATGCGGCAGCAAAAAGCCGGAGCCGAAGCCCGCTGCGGACAGTTGGACCTGCAGCTGCGGTGCCACCGTCACCCGCCAGGTCTGCCCGGAGTGCGGCAGCCCGTATATCAAGTATTTCGGCGTGGGCACGCAGCGCGTGGAGGAAGAGGTGCACAGGCTCTTCCCGGATGTGCCGACCCTGCGCATGGACAACGACACCACCCGCGGCAAGGACGACCTCGTCCGGATGCTGACCACCTTCCGCCGGGGGGAGGCGCAGGTGCTCATCGGCACGCAGATGGTCGCCAAGGGCCTTGATTTCCCGTCCGTTACGCTTGTCGGCGTCATCGACGCGGACATGAGCCTGTATGTCGACAACTTCCGCGCCGCCGAGACGACGTTTTCGCTTATCACGCAGGTCGTGGGCCGTTCCGGACGGGGTGCGGACGCGGGCTGCGCCATG
>OGRO01000793.1_pt1 | contig 29274 bp, 40 predicted proteins | sample 1553451 | NCBI WGS metagenome assembly OGRO01 (sample SAMEA2580021, study PRJEB22360) | human gut metagenome | reverse complement strand
TGAGTGTTGCTTGGATTGAGGATGGAGAGCTTAGTCAGTATTGCACTACGCTTGAAAGTTTTTAAGGGAGGGCGCCAAATGGGTTATCCGAAGAAAGAAATTATAAACGATTGGGGAATCATAGTTTTTGTAGAAATGACGCCAGAAGAATATGAAAAAGAACTTAAAAATTTTAAAGATTTAAGCGAAAAATTTCTGAGTTCTAGTAATCGTAGAAATATAGAGTATGGAGAATATTTAAAGAACTGGTTTTCAGAAGCGATTGTTGATGGTGCACCATTTAGTCTAAAGTATAAATGGCATAGACTTCCAATGACATTTAATCAGTATATATGGAGCTAAAGAAAGGAAGATAAAAATGGATTCTTTTTGAAGATTATATTCTATAGATTTTGATTTTTGATAAATATGGTCGAAATCTATCGATTATATCAACCATAATTTTACTTATATATGAAAACAAAGATAAGGAGTGAAATTATGGTTGGTATTTATAAAATTACAAATATAATTAATGGTAAATGTTATATTGGACAATCAAGAGATATTCATGCTAGATGGAAAAAACATCTATATGCTTATAAAAATTCTCCAGACTATAAATTATATAGAGCTTTTAAAAAGTACGGAATTTCAAAATTTACTTTTGAAATTATAGAAGAGTGTGAAATTGATAAATTAAACGAAAGAGAAATTTATTGGATTTCTCAATATAATAGTTTTAACAATGGGTATAATATGACTTTAGGTGGAGAAGCATTTAATGGTGCTAATAATAAAACAGTTTACCAGTATGATTTATCTGGAAAACTTATTGGTGAATATAAATCAGCACACGAGGCGGAAAGAATTTTAAAAATTCACTTTACAAATATTTGCAAAGTATGTCGTGGAGAACGGAGAACGGCGGGAGGCTTTGGTTGGTCTTATGAGAAGAAAGAAGTAGAACAACCAATTAAAACGACTATAAAACATAATACAGCAGTTTTGCAATATGATAAATCTGGTAATTTTATTGCTGAATTTCAGTCAGCAAAAGAAGCTAGAAGACAAACTGGTATTAATGATACTACTATTGGATTAGTATGTAAAGGCAAAGGCAAAACAGCTGGTGGATATATTTGGAAATATAAAGAAGAACAGAAAATATGAGACAAATTATTGAGAAGAATAAATGGAAAGAGGTATGGTAAATGTTAGAAACTTTTCTTTTTATAGCTTGGGTTCTATTTCTTATAGTATGGGCGATTTTTGCAATTTTAACTCTAGTAACTCATGACCGAGTTTGCTTGACTTTGATGTGGGTTTTTATTATAATTGTAAATATTCTTTGCATTGCTATTATTCTTATTTAAGGTAAAAAGATATGTATTCTAGTTTAGATAACTTAACTAATCAATTAAATTATGGAATATGTGCGCAGTATAACGAGATAGATAGACGAATTAACGCTCTTAAATTAGAAATAGTTCAAGCAGAAATGAATAGTAGTCTATCTCAGATGACAGATTGCGTTAATATTTCTTTCTACGGTGGAATTGGAAATCAATTATTGGCATCAACTTGTAATGCTATACCTAAAAGACCAGCCCTAGAGCCAAAGAAACCTACCATAGAAGAAATGGATAGAATATTATTTCCAGTAAATCCAATAAGAGATTGGGCAGAACGAGAACAAAGGAAGATAGAAGAAAAGTATAGCTGGTTAAAGGAGTTTTAAATGTTTTTATTATATTTAGTTTTATTGGAGTTTTGGATTATTTTTGAGTCTGCTTTTATTATATTTAAGATAATGGCATCAAAGAGTATGGCGCAGACTAAGGACTTTTTTTGAGAATTGTTCAAGTTTTATTTCTTTAATAGGTCTTGTAATTGCAATAGCAATTCTTATCGTAACATTTTTTATTTAAGAAGGGAGCAGATATGTTATCTATAATTGGCGTAGTATTTATTGGCTTGTTCATTGTAGGAATGTTGTTTGCAGCCTTTGCTTATGATACAATTTATAGTTGGACAAAAAAGAAAATAAGCATCTATTTAACTGTAATGATATGGTGTGCAGTTATAGGATATTTAGGGATTATTTTGGGATATTATTTTAATTTGTAGAGCAGGCGCGATGTCTGCTCTTTTTATTTTGGGAAAATAAGTGACGGAAATAAATTATGGGAGCGCGCTGTCTTAATATTTTGGGAAAAGTTTGAGAAGTAAAATATTTTGCAGAAATTCTGGGTTAGAATTTTTTGAAAATTTTCCAAAAATTTGAGAGCGATAAAATTTTCCGAAAAAATTAGGAGAGGAGAAGAAAAAAGTTTACGTTAAAGATGTATGAGGAGAATTATAAGTATACGTATAAGTATACTTATAAGTATATGTATAAATATATGTATAAGTTAAACGTATAAGTAAAGGAGAAACCTCTTGGAGCGAAGCTCCAAGAGGCAATCTTATAAGTATAGAGTAAGTTAAACGTATAAGTAAAACGTACACGTATACTTATACGAATACTTAGATGTAAGGGGCAGGGAAGTTAAACGTCTACGTATTCGTATAAGTATACGTATAAGTATATGTATACGTAAGGGATAGGAGAAAGGGTATAGCCATAAGGGGAAAGGAGTAGATGAAAAAAGGATAACGAAAGGGCACCCTAATTGTCTCTATAAAACATAGAAGTATACGTAGAAGTATACGTACTTGTCCCCTTTCTACGAAGTCCGAAGTCAACTTCCAGCCCTTTCTAATACCACAAGAACTTTATGTTGCTTTAGTAGGGAGAAAAAGAGTTATTGAATAAAGAAATGTGTAGTCAAATAAAAAAATGTCTTGTTAAATAAAAAGAAAGAAAAAAATGTGCCAAGCCCAAAATTCCCCACATTTCAAATTTTTTCTTTCAAGTATAAAAAAAGAGAGGCGATTAAGCCTCTCTTCTTCTTTATTCAGTTACAGGAGTAATCTCGCCATCCAGATTTACATCGAAGGACTCTACTCCCATCGGAAGGGTGTAGCCCTTCTGAGTGCCCTTACCCTTAATCTTCACGTCAACCTTAGCGGCCTTACCTTCCTCGACGAGACGTCTCAAAAGCCCGCTCGCCTTCTGAACAGATACCTCAAGGACGGCCGCCACATCAGTAGCAGTCTTAGGTTCGTCACCCAGAATTTCATCAGTAATCAGTCGAAGGAGCGGCTGGTTTTCCTGAGCCTTCTTAGACAGCGTGTTGCGCCGCTTCTCATTGGCCGCGTCCATCTTCTCCAGCTCCTCAGACGCAAACAGCTTAACCTGCTCGTCAATCTCGCCATTCATAATCGCAGTATAGAACTCTCTCTTAGTCATCTTATCCATAATTAACCTCTTTCTCGCGTAGGCCGCGACCCATAAGTTTTTATTAAGTAGGAAGATTACTTTCTCCCTTACTTTCTATATATATTATACTAGGAATTTTAAGATTTTTCAAATTTTCTTATCCTTATTCCCAGCGGAAAGGGTACTGCCTTAATTCCCCTTTCCTTATCTTCTATATATATTATATAAAAAATTCGTAGCTTTTTTAAATTTTATTTTCTAATGAGATTGCGCGGCCGCCTCAAAATTTGACAGCTTCTAAAGTTTGCAGCTTCTTTAAAATTTGCAGCTCCTGGGAATTTGAAAAAAGAAAAAATTTGCAGCTCGTTTGCAGCTCCTGGCGCAGCTTTTTCACAGCTCGTTTGCAGCTCGTTTGAAAATTTGACAAATGGAAAAATTTGACGGCCCGGGCATGCGCAGAAAAAGACAACAAAAATTTGACAAAAATAAAAATTTGAAAGAACATATGTTCGATTAAAAATATGCTTGACATTTGACAAAACGTATGATATAATTATAATGGGGAAAATTTGACTTTTGGCGCGCCCGGGCAAGATTAAACGGAGAAGTTGCCCGGACAAAGTTAGCCATCTCTAACCGACATAGAAAAAAGAGATGCCTTTCGGCATCTCAACTTTATTCCCCCTGTACCTCTGTATTTCTAAGATAGAAACGAAGTGCGTTTTCTATCGTCTCTAAATCTTTTGCCTTTTCGCGCCCTCTAATTTTCTCAACTAGATTCTTTCTATCCATCACCCTTCCCAAAACAGAAATTACATTGACCTTTTCCTCAAAAGAAATCTTTTTCATTTATCATTTCCCCTTTCGTTATACTTATTATACCACATCTTTAAGAGTTTGTCAAGCATTAGATTTGAATTACATATTCTTTTTTTATTTTAATCGTTATTTCTTTTACTTCTTCTGAAATAATAAATCTATCGTTGGGAATATAAGAAAAGTTATTATCTTCTCTATATTTCAAAATGAAATTATCTTCTACTCTTAATGTTGTATAAACCGATACGGCGGGAGAAATCCAAAGAATGTAAATTGATTCTTTATAATTCATTAAATGTTGTGTCATTCTTTGAATAATATTACAAGTAGTTCCAATTTTAAATTTATGATTCTTACTATCTCCAATCTGAATGAAATAGATATATCCTTTTCTATCCCACTCTTTAAAACTTTTTGGAATCTTTACATTAGAATAGATTCCCCGCACGCCATCAACATATTTTCTTTCCAAAATAGTTTCCATTTATATTTTTCCTTTCCTCTCTTTGATGTATTTATTATAACACGTTTAAAAAGAAAAGTCAAGAAGAATTTTTATTCATTTTAATGTATATTTATGCACGAATGCCCGGGCAACCGCTTTGGTCTTTTACCAGAGTGAAGTGAATGGATATAAAAAGAGGACGCTTTGCGCCCTCGTCATTACTCCCAAAGTTCACCATTGATTTCTGGATTTCTTTTAATACATTCCACAAAAATTTCCTTTTCAATCATCACATCTTCAAGTCCTGTATGACTTTCAATAAAATCATTGTTTCTTGTTAAGTATCTATAAAGAATTTCGGCGGTATATCGTCTTTGTCCTCTTTTTGTCATGTATCCGTTTTCAAAACAGAATGCGCCGTATTCGTCATCTTTACCAAAAATTTCTCTTGCCATTTTCAAAGTATCCCAAATTTCAATACCATAAGGGAAGAAATAACGATACTTTGAAGAAGTCAAAAATCTTTGTGTTACGTTGGTAGAACGATAATCAAAACGTGCATTGTGCGCCGCAACAATTTTTATATTGTACTGGTCGCATACATCACGAAAGATTCTTTTCACTGTTTGGAATCTGCGCAACTGTCTTTTTCCATTTTTAATATCTTCCCAATACTGCGGAATTTTATCCGCAAAATACGCTTCTTTCATCATTTCCTTTTCGTCAAGAAAAATATCTGCAATCACATAGGAATGGGTTTCATATACTTTTCCTGTTCTATCAATGACCGCAAAACCCACATCATAGCAAAAAGGGTCGTCAATAGTGTTTGCAGTTTCGGTGTCAATTACAATAATCTTTTCATCATTCATTTTAGTTACCTCTTTCTTTTGATATACTTATTATAAACCAAAATGAGAAGAAAAGCAATAGTAATATTGCACAAAGATTCCCTTTTGTTTTTGTCTATTTTACCGGCGCGCCCGGACGCTTTCGCGCAGTAAAGTGGTGAAGTAAAGAAGAAATAAGAAAAGGCGAACAACTGTTCGCCCTCTCTTTTACTTTACTTCGTTTCTCTTTTCCTCGGCTTCCTTTTTCTTTCTCCTATATTCCTCATCACGTTTGATTTTCTTTTCCTTTTCCGCCTGACGTTTGGCGGCAAGTTCTGCCTTTTGTTTCTGTTTGATTTCGTATTCTTCCGCCATTGCGTAACCGTCATAGGGTTCAGTCCCCTTATTTGCGCCTGTCGGAATCTTGGCGGTAATTACCAAAAAATCCTCGTTTCCCTCGGCGTCCACAATGGGAAAAGCAATCTCATTGCTACCCACTCGCAGAACTTCTTCCTCGGCTTTGAAAAACTCAGTGAGTTTCCGAATGTAATATTCTTTCATTTCCTCACGGAGTGCCTTTCTCGATTTCGCCATATTTATGACCACCTTTCCTTTTTTCTGTAATTATTATAACACAAATTTCTGAAAAAGTCAAGTTTTATTTTGAAAAAACTTGGGAAAAATCTCAACTTCTTTTTTATATCTACCCCCTTTCTGTAGTTATAGTATACCAGATAAATAATAAAAAAGCAATAGTCAAAGTGACGAAAATTTTCTATAAAAATTGTGCAATTCGCCCGGCGCGCCCGGGCGACGCCATCACTTTAAAGTGGTAAAGCAATCAAACAAAAAGAAAAGGCAGTCATTACCTAACTGCCTCCAAAATATCTAAAATATTATTGACATCAAACGCCAAATTTTCACTATTTCTACAAGACCATTCTTTTCTGTTGCGTTCTTCATCATCAAAAAGAATCCCATCACCAAACATATATTTAGGAGTGCCATATTCTACAATATGGATTTCATCAAAGTGAACGCTTCCTAAATGACGAGTAAGCCACTTCTTTTTTGCTTCCGTTACTCTTTCGTTATACTCTTGATTTCCATTTTTAGAAAGCCAAGAAATAATTCCTACTGTATAACCAAGATTTTGAAGTCGGTGAATTTCTTTCCCCAATTTACGCATATCAACGAGCGGGCGCGCTTCTCTATAAGGTTTCGTCTGTTTTTTCTGCAAGTAATCCAACCAGTTTTTTACACCGTAGAAGTTGGCGATTGTTCCGTCCATATCGAAATAAATACCTTTCATATCTTTATCTTCCTTTCTTCTTTCTGTAATTATTATAGCACGATTTTTCTCATTTGTCAAGATTTTTTTCTTTTCTTTTTGAATCTTTCGTATAAAAAACTTTATATTCTTTTGCATATACGTTTTCTATTTCATCATCACATACCCAAGAAATAGAAACAATATTTTGTAACGGATACATAACGCCGTTATCATCTTCAATATATCCGTCTGAACGAACATCATACATAATATATTCTGGACCATTACAACTTATTGCGCTTTCATCAACATAATTAAAACCAGAATAAGAATGTTCCTTTCCGTCAATCGTAACAAAGTTACAAATAAAATGACGAATAGTAGTAGTTATCAAAACGGAATCAGAATATAATTTTTTAATACGTTCAAACATTTTTCTTACCCCTTTCTTTTGATATATATATTATAAACCTTTTAGAAGAAAAAATCAATAGTCAAAGTACACAAATCGAACCCAACTTTTTTGTATGATTTGCCGAGTGCCCGGGCAACGCCATCGCTTTAAAGTGGTAAAGTGCTAAAGCAATAAAAAAGAGAAATGGGGCGACTATTGCCGCCCCTAATCTCATTATTCCGCTACTTCCTCGGAACCGTCTGCAATAGCATACGCTTTCTGCTTACCCTTTTTCGGCACCTTGATTTCCTGAACAGTCAACGCATCCTCTTCGACCAACTGACGGCAGAGTGCAGACGCTTTCTGAACCGAAATCTCACACGCTTCCATAACCTCGCTTGCAGTGTGGAAACCGCCCTTTTCAGTCAGGAACTTTACAATTTCCGCCTTGATGGGTTCGTTCTCTTTCTGCGCCTTGGTAGGCTTCGCAGCTCTTGCGGCGTTGCGCTTGTCAAGCTTTTCCAGCTCAGCTTCGGCGTGTTCTACCAGCTCAGCGCTGATGTTAGTCATGGAAGCGATTGCGGTAAAGAATTCACGATTAGTCATAGTATTTTCCTTTCTTGCCTTTTCGGCGTTGGCGTTGGTCGCCACCCTTTTTATTTATCAGAGGGGTTCCTGTCCCCTTTGACATCTTTATTATATCACATTCGGCTCAGTTTGTCAAGAGTTTTTCAAACTTTTTTTTCGGAACCTTGGGAAGTGATTTCCCTTTTTCCTTTCCTTTATTGTATCTATATTATAACTGAAATTTCCTAAAAAGTCAATCGTCAAAATCACCAACGAAAATTTGATTTTTTGTGCAAATCGCCGGGCGCCCGGACAAGTTCATAACTTCAATGCTTTAACTGGATAAAGCGGCGCCCGGGCAATCGAACAAATGTTTTTTTGAAGAAAAAGAAAAAAGGGACGGCACGCCGTCCCCTCTCTTTAGTATTCAATTCTTGCCAAACCGAAATATCTTCCTTTTTTGAAATCTTTTTTGTTGCAAAGATAGAAAAAGTTGTAATCTTCTTCCGTCTTGAAAGTAATAAACTTGCGTTCCCAATTATCGAATACCAACATCTTTTTTACCTCTCTTTTTTTGTTTTCTTTTCCGTGTCTTTATTATAACATGCTTTAAAAAGAAAGTCAATACTTTTTTGCAAAAAATTTTCTATAATTTTAGGAAAAGAGCGGGTGACAATTTACCCGCTCCATTTTTATTAGATATATTCTGGAATTTCTTTGTTGAATAAACGTGCATACGCAACCGCAATTCCTGTTTTTTCGTCAAATTCATCTTGCGGGGAACAAATCGCACATGAAGTGTAAACTTTTTGGGAAATCCACGATACCATTGTTAAAATGGTAATATTTCGGATAAATTTTACTGAAAAGGTATAACGAGATTCTTCCATTTCTTTTTTTTCGAAAAGCATTTCATTTATCCAATTTTTCCTCTTTTCCTCATCGGTCAAATATTTTCTGAAAAATACTCTACCGTCATTCGTGTAAGTAACTTCCAACGGGTCACCCTCATGAATATTTAACTTCCGCCGAATTTCTTTCGGAATCACAACGCGACCCAAATCGTCAATTCTTCTCACAATACCAGTTTTTCTTTCCATAGTTCATCTTTCCTTTCTAATTTTGGGAATTTTTATCCCCTTTGTTTTATTACAAATATATTATAACATAATTTTCTGAAAATGTCAAGATTTCAAATTAACCAAAACGATGAAAAAATTCCAGTCACTATATACATAATTTGGATTGAAGTTGTGAATCTGAACTTCACAAAAACCCAAGAAAACCCAAAGTAAAAATAAACCGCTAAGAATAAAAGGGATATTCTTCAAAAAACTAATCATAAACTTTTTCATTTCCGTTTACCTCTCTTTCAGTATCTATATTATATCATTTTCTTCTAAGAAATACAAGAGTAATATTGCACAAACCTACATAGATTTTTATGTACATTTCGACGAATCGCGCCCGGGCAATCAAGAATAAAGATATTTCTTAGAACTATTGTTCTTTTTATTTATTAAATAATAAATCTTTGTTCTTTACTATCCTCTTATTATCTTATATCAATAAATAAAGATAAAGAGAAAGAATCCTTTTCTATCGAACGTACTTTCTCTTTTAGCTACTCTCTTTTATTTGGTTTATATTGATTCTCATATACTCCATTTTATAAATACTTTATAACTCATAACCAGAGAAAAGAGAAACAACAGAATAACCTTTAATCGGTGCACCATCTTCATCAAGATACTTTTCAATTTCGCAATAAGTCCCCGTAAAGATTTCTCTATTATTTTCGTCGTAAACTGCATAATTATCGATATTCATTATAATTCCCTCTTACTTGATATTCATCGTGTTTCTAATGGCTTCCGTTACTCGAAAGATAAAGATTGTAGCTTTAGATTCAAAGCCATATTTACTAATTGCTTTATCTTCCATTCTCTCAATAATAGCTTTCATATCAATACATCTCCTCTTGTTCATCTACAAAGTAGTGGTCTATGTCGTTCCAATCAATGGTTACTCCGTTTCAGAGCTTCGCGGGCTTCGTGGCGTTCAGTTCATCAGCTTCTTTCTGAGCTTCTTCTTTTGTCTTATAGGTGTAGTATGCTAGATAGGTATCGCCCTTCTTTGTTTCGTAGCATATAACCGTCATCATCATTTTAGTGCGCTCCTTTCCACGACCTTAGAGGTCTTAGCCTCTAAGGTTCATCAGTGTTCTTTCGTCTGTGAATGTTGCTTTTGTATACTTGACCTGATAAGCTACACCATTCAGATTCATATCGCCGCCGTCAGTGAACTTCAAATTGCTTTTCGTTTCCAGCTCTCCACCGAAAGCCTGTGCAACCAACTCTTCAAACAGTTGCCCGCGATTCTTCCGGCTGTTCGCTTTCAGGTTTTCAAGGTATTCCACCGTGCAGATAGCCTTGACTTCCTCAGCCTGTGCGCATACCATAACCCATTGCTTCCCATTGGGCCGATACTTCAAGCTATAAGTTCCGCCGTTCTTACTACTTGCCTTGTCAACATAGGTCAAGAACGGAAGCAGGTCACGAGCATCCATTACACGAGCGGCGTATACCATGCCATTGCAAGCATACCCGAATACATAAGAATGAGTATATGCCTTTTTATTATATTCATTTACCAAATACGCCTTGATTGTTTCCTTTTCGGTCATTGTCTTGTACTCCTTTCCTTTTCTGTGACTATAGTATACCATAGACCCGGAAAGAAGTCAATACCTTTTTTTAATTTTTATAATAAAATAACGCACAAAGAAAAGGAAACTTTTTTGTCTATTTTGCTACTTGAAGAAACGACAAAAAGAAACAAAAAAACTTTAGCGATTTACCGCTTTAGTCCTTTATCACTTCACCGTGTTAAAGGGGTACACTTTAATGCTTTAAAGTGCTACCGGGGTAGTGTTTTAGGAATTTAGCACTTTAGCACGCTAAAACGTCCGGGGCCTGGAAACAAAGACCCGAAAATAATAAAAAAGGTGGAAACTTTATAAATATTCCACCAAACGAAATTTTCCCTCATAAGAACGAGTCCCATTTACCCATCTTGAAATTGTTCCCTTACTAACTCCTATTTTTTTAGCAGCTTCAGTTACAGTATCAAAAAATAAATCCTCTTTCTTTAAAGTTATTATATGGACTTTTTTTGTTGAACAACCAGTTTTTAATACGTGTCTAGCATGATAACTGTTTTCAGATAATGTCATCCATTCAAGATTTTCTAAACGATTATCTAATCTATTTCCATTTTTGTGATTAACTGTTAAATTCTCCCAATTATCTATTGGATTAAAAGTAGACAATACAATACGATGTATGAATTCTTGAATGGTACGTCCATCTATACGAAAATCTACTGCCAAATATCCTTTTGATTTTTTACCAGATAAAATTCTACCAGAAGGATTAACTTTATAACTTTTTATTCTGCCCATATCAGATACTTCATACCCTGGATATTTTAAGATTGGTTTCCATATTTCCATTATTTTTACCTCCGTTTTTTCTCATAATTAAAGTAATTTTTTATAAACAAAATACACTATTTTGGAAACACTCAAAAAAGACCCACGAACTCAAAAAATCATTTCTAGTTACGAACCTAAAATCCCGCTGTAAGGTATTGAAAGAAAACCGTAATAATTGCAATAGCCACAATTATGCCACCAATAAAAGTTAATAGTTTTCCCAATTTTGTCTCACTAAACCATAATAAAGCCGCCAAGATAATTATCGCTAAAAATCCCATTTTTCTTCTTCTCCTTTCTAAATATATTATACTAAAAATTTTAAAATATTTCAAATCTTTCTTAGAATTTGACGCACTGACAGTAGATATGGTATAATATAGATGTGAGAAAGAAAAAGGAGTAAACCAATAATGAATAGATTAAATCTTGATTTTTCTCTTCAAAGTAATGAAGAAAGAATTAATTTTTTAAGGGAATATTTGGCGCAAGAAGTCTTCATTAAGAAGCCTTTAACGGAAGAAGAACTTGAGACATGCGCTAACTATGTTCTTTGGGGAAAAGACCCAGACGGGAAAAACCCCGTACAAAAAAAGGAAATCCAAATTAAAACAAGAAGCGGAATTTGGGATAAAAAAGAAGAGGAGTCTCTTGATGCCTTACTAGAAACGCCGACCTTTAACGAATCCCTCATCGTTCGTCCTAGTGAAGCTCGTCCTAAAATTACAAGAGAAGTTTTTTCCCGAAAAGAAGCTCTCGCAAAAGCACCACCCCACATTAAAGAAGTTTTTACTGACCTTTTTAAGGAAATAGATAAAACTGACCTTATACTTAATTACTATGACCTCGCGCACGGAAAAAGAAAAAATCCCCCTCGTCCAGAACTTCTTCAAGCCTTCTTAGAAGAAGAACAACAGAAATTTAAGGAACGCGCGCAAAAACTTAATCAATACAAATATCTTAAAATGCGCCACCTCTTAGTAGAATTGCGCAGGCAGCAATTTACTCTTAAAGATTCGTACTCAAATTTAATTCAAAGAGATACAATTCGCCCGATTGAACCGCCGCCATCTTTCTTAACTTTTGATTCTGATGCGACAGTTCTACCGCTTGGATTATATAGTGACCAAGAAGTAGCTTCAAAAATTTTCTTCTCTGAAGAAAATCTTATTCCTAGTTCTTTCTCTGAAAGTGACCTCAAAAAAATTTCCAAATTCTACTGGGATAAACAAAAAGAACAAAGAACTCCTTTCTTCTTTGATTTTAGAGAAGTTGAACACGTTTACAATCTTTTTCTTTTATTTTTTGAATTAGAAGATTCTAGCTTAGAAGGTCCTCTTGATTCGACTACAAAATATCTTCTTCGTACTTTAGAGTATTATATTGAAATGGCGCAACTATCTGAAGTACAACAAAAAATCCTTGACCTTAAAATGAAGAAGGTTAAAAATCAAGATATAGCAGATATGGTAAATAAAGAATTTGGGAAATCATATACTGCAAACTATATATCGACTATCTTTCGTCAAAAAATAATTAAACAGATTAACGAGGCGGCGGCCTATCACGAACAAATCATTCAAAACCTTTTCTTTTCAGAAGAATTTAAAAAATGCTCTACTTGCGGCCGCACCTTGCTTAAAAGTCCTCGTAATTTTGTAAGGAAGTCGCGCTCAAAAGATGGATATGCGAACAAGTGTAAATGTTGTGATAAGAAAGATAGACAAAATAAAAAGAATCAGGAGGAGAAGAAAAACGTATGAGTTTTAATATTGATGAAAGTAAGGTTTCTCCAAAAACCTTCCTTTCTTTTATAGAAGAAGTTTCAAAACTTTCGGAAGTCGAGTTTGTTGGGCTATCAAAAATTCTTTGTGTCCCAATCTTAGATAAAGATGAAAATGAAAGACCTTTTGAAGAAATTTTATCTGATATGATGGATAAATTTTTAATGGTAAAAAGAGGAAAAAGAAAAGAAATTTTAAAGATGATTAAAGACGTAAATCGCGCTAAGTCATTAGATTAAGAGGTGTAAGTATGAAGCCAAATATTCCAAAACAAAGAAAGCCTTTTATTTTAAAGACTTGTAGTAGATGTAATGGGAGTTTTGGCCCAGATGCTTTTTCAGAAACAAAATCTTTCTTTTATAAAGATGGATATTTACCGATATGTAATTCATGTATAGAGGAATATCTAGTTGAAAATAATTTTGATTGGGAAGCTGTAGATAAAGTTTGTCAATATGCAGATATTCCTTTTGTGCCATCTGAATTTGAAAGGTTACATGAAATGAATAGAGATAAAGTTTTTCCAGTGTATGCTAAAGTATTTCTTTCATCAGATTATAACGGTCTTGACTGGGGAGTATATTTTAGAAGATTTAAGGAATTAAAAGAAGCTGGGCTTATAGATGATGAACTTCCGGTTATTAAAGAGAAGAAACTTTCTCAATTAAAGGAAAAATGGGGAGCGAATTACGATGAAGAAGAACTACATTACCTTGAAGGATTATATGATGGTATGCTTCAGACTCAGAACGTAAATGGCGCGCTTCAAGACGACCAAGCGAAAAAACTATGTAAGATTTCTTTAGAGATAGATTCAAGAATTAGAGAAGGAAGCGATTTTGATAAGATTCTTTCTTCCTATGATAAACTTGTAAAAGTAGCAGAATTCACTCCAAAGAATGTAAAAAATGCAACTGATTTTGACTCAGTTGGAGAGGTATTTAGATGGCTTGAAAAGCGTGGCTGGGTTAATAAGTTCTATGATGGAGTTACTCAAGATGTCGTTGATGAAACAATGAAGAATATTATGAACTTTAATCAACGTTTATATGTTAATGAATCTGGAATTACAGAAGAGATTGAAAGAAGATTATCCGCTCTTAAAAACGCCCAAGAGCTTGAGAACTATTATAATACAGATAAAGAATATGACCTAGATGAATATGACAATGCTGGTTATGATGAATTAATGAAAGACGAAGACTTTCAGGTGGAATTAGACGATGAGCAGTCTTAAACTTATAGTTAATCAAGATTTAACAAGACTAGGGGCGTCAATCCAAAAACATGAAAAAGAAGGCATTGAAATTGAAAAAGGTGCAATACTTACTGAAGAGTATTTAATTCGACATGAGGATTTATTTAGAAAGTATTGTGAATTTTTCTCGGCTTATCCAGATTTATTTATTGATTTAATTACTCCATCAGATTCAAACTTTAGTTTATTCTTCTATCAGAGAATTTTCTTGCGCGCGTGCCTACGCTATCGTTATCACTATTGTACCGCTTGTCGTGCATTCTCTAAAACTTTCATATCCATTCTTGCTCTTTATTTAGAATGTATGTTCATGCCGGGAACAAAACGATTTATCTGCGCGCCAGGTAAGAATCAGTCTGCGAAGATTGCCAAAGATAAAATTTATGAAATTTGGGATAAATTGCCACTACTTAAAAAGGAGATTATTGGTGACGGTAATTTTGGGAAAGATTATGTAACTTTAATGTTTAGAAATGGTTCGATTTTCGACGTTGTTGGCGCGCTTGATACAGAGCGTGGCGGAAGAAGGCACGGTTTCGAAAAAATCTTCTTCCTCCCCAATTTTATATAATAAAAATAAATATATTTTACTTATATATAGAAGATAATACGGAGGTATTAATATGGTAGGATATATTTATAGAATAACTAATAAAGTTACTAATCAAAATTATATAGGTCAGACAATAGACATTAATAGACGAAAAAGAACTCACTTTAATACACTGAGAAATAATACACACGATAATCCAAAATTACAGGCTTCTTGGAATAAATATGGCGAAGAAAATTTTGAATTTGAAAGCTGGGAATTTAAAATACAAGATACTAAAGAGTTAGATTCTTTAGAGTGTCAATATATTGAAAAATATAATGGATTATCTGATGGATTTAATTTAGTACCCGGTGGAGGTAAGCCCCCATTACATCAAAAAGTTAATGACGATGATATTGCTACTTTTTTGTGTATACAGCAAGAACTGGGAGATGGATATGGAAAATCTTGCGAAGAAATTTTTGGTTGGGCAAAAGGAACTGCTAGTAGTGCAAAACGAAGAGTTCGATATTTAAAAGGTTGGGAAATCTTTAATAATTTATCCAGAGAAGAGCAAAAAATTCGAGCAGATGATTTTATTGATTCTCAACACTTAAAAGAAGTAGTTTTAAGACGTCAACTTACTCAAGGTGGTTGTAAAAAAGCATATCAATTAACTCAAGATGATTATAATTTTGCTTTTACTGCGCAGAATCTTGGATATGGATACACAGTAGTAGCTAATTATTTAGGAGTAAAACCAGCAACAGTTAAAGATTGGTTTAATGGAAGGTCAAGAAAAAAGGAACGAGAAAATTTCAATATACTATCAGATAACGAAAAAAGTCAATTAATCGGCCGTGTTAAAATGGCGGAATTAAGCGGGAAGCCTAAGTCAATATCTTCTATTTGATATGGTAATCCGAACCGAAGGCTTTACAAAGTAAAGTCAGGGGCAACGCATAGTAGGTGAAAAGATATAATCCTGCCACGAGGCCGCCACACGTTAGTGAAAAGATATGCTAAACTTATAGGAAACTATAAGAAATAAAGAATAAAAAGTCTTTATGATAATAATTGGGATTAATTGACGAGATTCGCGACCATGACGGCGAGATTTTAAATGCCGTTGTTCTTCCTTTAATGAATGTTTCTCGTCGTACTCCAAGAGGAGAAGTAAATATTAACGAGCCAAATCAGCAACAATTATATATGACCTCAGCGGGAGTAAAATCTTCTTATGCTTATGAAAGACTTGTTGACCTCTTTGAAATGAGTATTATTAATCCTAAGCAGGCTTTTGTTTGGGGTTGTGACTATAGAATACCAGTTCTCCATGGATTGCTTGATAAACAGTATATTAATGAGTTAAAGATGTCTCCATCATATAATGAAGAAACTTTTGCAAGAGAATATCTTTCTGTATGGTCTGGAGGCTCAGAAGAATCTTGGTTTAATTTTGATAAGTTACAGAAGTATAGAAAAATAAAGAATCCCGAAACGCACGCAATTATTAGACCAGGAACTAACAGTTTTTACTTATTATCAGTAGACGTAGGACGCATAAGCGACCAAACTGTATGCTGTGTTTTTCGAGTAAATGTATTAAATGGAAAATATTATGCTACATTAGTGAATCTTTTTGTTTTAGGTCGTCAAGCAGAAACAAAAACCTTTTATCAACAAGCTGTTGATTTAAAGAAAATTATTCAAGACTTTAATCCAAAGGAAGTAGTAATTGATACTAATGGATTGGGTGTAGGATTAGGAGATGAAATGATTCGTACTCAGTACGATGAACTTGGAAATCTTCTCCCTGCTTATGGTTTTATAAATGACGATAATTATAAAAAAGTCCAACCTAAAGATGCAATTTGTATTTTATATGGAATAAAAGCTAATGGTCCATTAAACTCAAAAATTCACGGAAATGCCTATTCAAGACTATCAAGTGGAATGGTTAGATTCTTAATAAAAGAACAGGAAGCAAAGAGTGCGCTAATGTCTACAAAAGTTGGTCAAAAAATGTCCACGATTCAAAGAGTAAAAAGAATCATGCCACATGAAATGACAACTAAGTTATTTGAAGAAATGGCCAATCTTCGTTTGAAAAGAACCGGCGCCACATTAGATATAGTTTTGGAGCAGATTAATAGTAGATTCCCCAAAGATAAATATTCTGCTTTTGCTTATGGACTTTGGAGAATAAAAGAGCTAGAAGAAGCTAACTATAAGAAGCATCGTCGGCGCGCGGGAACAAATCGAAGATTAGTATTCTTCACGGGAGGATAATAGAATGGAACAAATAAAACCAACAGGTAGATTCGATTTAGACTCCTATAAACGGGCAAAAGACAACATGATAGCAACTAACGATGCCGCTTATGCTGGAGAATGGTCATCAGCTAGAAGAAGAGTTACTAGATTAAAAGACTATACACCAGAAGAAATAGAAAGAATTATTGATTCGGGTTCTTTAGCTGAACAACAAAGACTATCGCGTAATTATTTTTACAAAGACGGTTTTTATAAAAGGATTCTTGTTTATTATGCTACTCTTTTGAAATATACTGGTATGCTGATTCCTAGTCCCAGCTACGGTAAAAAACTCTCCACAGAACATATTCAAAAGAGATATTATAATGCAGTTGATTTTGTTGAGCGAATGTCCTTACCGTCCTTCTTAACAAATTGCACGCTCCGCGCGATGATTGATGGTAGTTACTATGGAATTATACAAAAGTTAGATAAAAAAACTTTTGCTGTTTTAGATTTGCCAAGTGGATATTGTTGTTCCCGTTTTAAGGATACCGAAGGAAATGATATAATCGAATTTGATGTAACTTATTTTAATACAATAGTTGATGAAGATTCAAGAGAAATGGCTCTTAAAGTTTATCCTAGCGTAATTTCTAATGCTTACAGAAAATATATGAAAGGAAAGAAAACAAGTCGATGGGTTTTTATTCCTAGTGATATTGGGATTTGTTTTCCTATGCTAGATGGTAGACCAATTTTCTTAAATGTTATTCCAGCAACAATTAATTATGATGAAGCAGTTGAAACCGAAAAAGAACGAGATTTGGAAGAAATTAAAAAGATTATCGTTCAAAAGATTCCTCATAATACAACCACAGGAGATTTATTATTTGAACCAGAAGAAGCCGAAGAAATTCATAGCGGTACAGTGGGAATGTTGCGAGGAAATAAGAATGTAAGTGTATTGACTACTTATGCAGATGTTGAAGCAATTCAATCTAAAACTGCTTCCGATACAGTTTCCAACAATCTTGAGAAGATGGTTAATAACATTTATTATGAATCTGGTACAAGCGGCCAGTTATTTGCGTCTAATAGTAATTTAGCCCTTGAAACTTCAATTAAGAACGATATGGCTATGATGATGATATTGGCAAATAAGTTTTCTACTTTTGTTACGAATATTGTCAATCAGCTATATTCTAATTCAAATATAACTTTTAAGTACACTATTTTACCTATTACTTATTATAACGATGATAAGTATATGGAGTCTACTTTTAAATTAGCAAATACGGGATACAGCTTTTTGCTTCCTGCTCTTGCTATGGGACTTTCGCAGAAAGACTTAGGAAATGTAAAAGATTTAGAGAATGATGTTCTAAAACTATCTGATAAACTAAAACCTTTATCTTCTTCCTATACGCAAAGTTCATCAGATAATAAAGCAGGCGCGCCGGAGAAATCTCCAGAAGAGAAAGCTCCAAAAACAATACAGAACGAAGAATCTTTAGATAGACAAGGAGGCTCTAATAATGCTGGATAATATTATAAAAGAGTTTCCTATTACTGTTTATGGAAATTTAGAAAAATATAATGATGTTATTTCAAAAGCAAGATGCCGAATTTTCTATAAGAAAGATAACAGAAATGGTACTTATATAACAGATGAGTTCGCGGAGAAACTAATCTCCACAATTCCATATACTCCCGTTAAAGGCATCTATGATAATTTTAATGAGGATTATACTGACCATGGAAAAGAACGCTATCTTGGAAGAATTTATGGAATAGTTCCCGAAAATCCCAATTTTGCTTGGGAAGAACATGAAGATGAAGATGGTAAAGTTAGAGAATACGCCTGTGTGGATGTTCTTCTATTTACAGCTCTTTATGAAGAAGCTGGTGATATAGTAGGAAAAGCACAGTCTATGGAACTATATGAGCCTTCGATTAAAGGTAATTGGAAAATAGTTGAAGGCAAAAAAGTATTTGTTTTTGAGGATGCTTGCTTCTTAGGCTTACAAATATTAGGAACTGAAGTAGAACCTTGCTTTGAGGGCGCGGCTTTCTTTAGTTTATACACATCCTTAAAAGATATGGTAGAAAAAATTGAACAATATACTCTAAATTTTCAGAAAAAAACAGAAGGAGGAAAAGAAGAAATGCCTAGCATTAACTTTAAACTTTCTGATAATCAAAAACATGATGCTTTATGGACTCTTCTAAATCCTAACTTTAACGAAGAGGGCGGTTGGGAAGTAGTTTATGCAATTTGCGATATTTATGATGATTACGCAGTTACATATAACTACGAGAATGGTTCTTATGAGCGAGTTTATTATAAGAAAGATGATAACTCAGATTCTCTCGAATTAGGAGAAAGAAAGAAATGTTATATTGTTGATGTAACAGAAGAAGAGAAAAATGCCCTGGCTACAATTCAAGCTTTAAACGGCGGAAATTATGTCAAGGCTGACGAGACTTTCTCTAAGATTGAAGACCTTGAAGGAAAAATTTCTGATTTTGAGCAGAAAATTGAAGAGAAAGATACCGCAATTTCCACTTTAACCACAGAGAGAGATGATGCTCAACATAATTACGAAAATGCTGAGAACATCATCACTGCATTAAATAGTGAATTAGAAACATTGAAGTCTTATAAACTTCAAATCGAAACAAAGGAAAAAGAAGAAGTTCTTTCTAAATATTCTGAACAGTTAAATGATGAAATCTTAACCTCTTATAGAGAAAAGATTGCTGATTACACTGCTTCTGATTTAGACAAAGACTTGGCTTATGAACTTGTTAAATCTAATCCAGCTATTTTTACAAAAAATCCACAGCCTCAATACATCCCAAAAGATGAACCAAAGGGTGGAATTGAAGAAATTTTAGCGAAATATAGAAAATAAATGGAGGAATAGAAATGGCTCTAAAGAGACTTGTAATTGACGGTTTCGGTCAATTAGAACTAAATAATGTAGCCTTCCGTAGAGATGGACGCATTGAAGCTCAGTGCGCGCTAGATAGCACTGACTTTGCTAGCGTTCCCGCTGAAAATGGTATGCTACTTGCTGTTGATAATGTAAATAGAGTTGTTAAATTTGCTGACGATGCCAGCTTACCTATTGCTTTAAATTATACAACAGAGCATATGTATGATGAAAGAACTCCTGGTTTAAAGAACTTTAGACTAGAATCAGGTACTTTTCTACCTCGTCTTGGTTATCTTTCTGTAGGAGATAAATTTACTACCAACTGTGTAAGTTATGACTCTACAGTAGATTCTACTTGGACAAGTGATGACGAATTTAAGAAAGCACTCGCAAAAAACAAACTAACTACTACTCCAGTTTACGGTGGAATTTCTGCAGACGGTTCTATTGCTGTTTCTGCTACTAAACCTTCTGCTGGACCGGTTCTATTAGTTGTAGCTGCTACCACAATGCCTGATGGACAGTTTGGTATTAAGTTCCAGGCACTAACAGTTTAATTGAGAGGAGGTTTATATAATGGCAACTTTAAGCGAAATTAAAGAACTGGCTCTTCATGCTGCTAGAGGTACTGCCCCAGCTACCTTCTCTTCTGAAAATGTAAATGCGGCTCTATCTGATGCTTTAAAAGATTTAGCCAGTACATATAATCAGTTCATGAAGAACAGATATGATATTTACGAAATTTTTATTGAGACTGCCGACGAAATTGTTCCTAATAAAGTTATTGATGCTGTAGGAATTTTTGCTGATGTTCAGGTAGTCGGACAAGGACAAAAAGCTATATTTAAGAGAAGAATTGGTAAAAATCGCGCCAAGAAATTCTTAACTCAGGTTGGACTTTCTGGTGTATACGAGACATTCCGTCTTGATACTGAAACATTCTCTGTTCCTGCCTATGCAGTAGGTGGAGCTGTAACTATCGACTACGAGCGTATGCTAGATGGTGCAGAAGATATGGCTGAAGTTATGCAGATTTTAACTGACGGTCTAACCGATTCTGTATTCTTAGAGGTCCAAAAAGCTCTTCGTGCAGCAATCAATGCAACAGGTCGTCCTTCTGTAAATAAATATACTGGTTCTAGTTTTAATGGCGAGGAAATGTTAAAGCTAGTTAATGTGGTAAGAGCTTATGGTACAGGTGCAGTTATTTTTGCTCCACCTGAGTTCATTGCTGAAATGGGTGCAGACGCTATTGTTCCAGTAGGAAGCAATTATCAAGGCGTTTACCATCCCCAGGATATTGATATGATTCATAATCAAGGTTATATCAATATTTTCCGTGGTACTCCTATCGTTATGATTCCTCAGTCATTTATTGATGAAAATAACGAAAAAACTTGGATTGACCCACAGCTTGCTTATATTCTACCTACTGGTGGAGAAAAAGTTGTTAAGGTTGTTCTCGAAGGACAAACTCAAATTAACGACTTCAAAAATAGAGACAACTCTATGGAAATTCATGTATACAGAAAGATGGGCGCCGCAATTCTAACTCATTACAACTGGGCCATCTATCAGAATACAGGAATTGACCAAACTTACGAATCCCCCTATGGTATATAATTTATGAAAGAAGAAGGGAGGGAGGGACTTCCCTCTCTCCCAAATTTTTTTGAGTAAAAGGAGAATTAATTATGGAAAACAGAAAAGTTACAATTGAAAGTTTAAGTACAGGTAGAGTAGGAATTGACATTCCTGAACTACATCTAAGACGTCGTTGGGAGAAAAAAGGTGCAAAAACTACTATTGACTTAGATACCCTGAAAGAAGCTATTTATTATAAAGGAGTATCTAATTTATTTACTGATGGCTTCTTAAAGATTGATGATATGGATGTAAAGATTGAATTAGGACTTGAGCCAGAGGGCGCAACTGAGCCGGAAAATATTATTATCCTTAATGATGCTCAAAGACAGAGACTTTTAACGGTTGCTCCAATTAGAGACTTGAAAGAAATGTTAGGTAAGATTTCTTATGAACAGGCACAGGAGCTTACTGAATATGCTATTGACCATGAAATTACAGATATTAATAGATGCGAGGTTCTTAAAACTGCTACTGGCGTTGATGTTATTAAAGCAGTCCTATTGAGAAGACAAGCCAAGGAGGATTAAAAATGACTCCTTTACAAAATGTTTATGATGCTTTCTTTGCTAAAATGCTAGAAGATGAGTGGGCTAATTGGACAGAAGAAGAATTAGCTCAAGATTTATTAGAAATTTTAAAAGGCGCGATTCCATGGTTTAAATTTCCTAGAGTTGACTTGACCATAAAAGAAGATTCTTTTGTAGGAGACTTAAACAATCAAGAAATTCAAATCTTAGCGACATATATGAAATGTGAATGGTTAAATAGAACAATTCTTACTTGGGAAAATGTAAAACCTCTATATGAAGAAAGAGATTTCTCTCAAGCGAATCTCATAGATAAATTTATTAAACTACTTGAGCAAGAAAAGAGAAATGCTCTTAATTTAGAAAGAATTTATTATAGAGTGGTAAAAGGAAAGCCATTTGATTATAGTAAATTGGCGGGTGATGTAAAATGAATTATGCACCTGGCATGAAAGAGGCTTACGATAATAAACTAAAAAATAAGTTATTTGGTTTATTATGTGAATTTGAAAAAGGAAGAGAATGGGAAAAATTTCTCGATTCAATTCTAATTGAGTTACAGGGATTTGACGAAGAAGAAAAAACTATTAACTATTACATTTTGTATCATAAGTTATCTTCTCTAAGATATTTAAGATATGAATATTTTAGAACTACTATTTTTGATTGTATGGGATTAATAGGTAGAAACTAATGGGATATTATGATGAAATTTATCTAAAAAGATTAAATCGCTATGGTTTGGATTATCAAACAAGAATTAGAACTCAAAGAGAAAAACTTTTTGAAATTTATTTATCGAAAAGTATATATAGAGTAAACTTTACATTTAATGAAAAAAATATTGAAGGTAGTTTAGAAAAATATAAACAAGATGATACTCAAACTCTTCAATATTTATTAACTAAAACGGATGTAATTTTACCCCCTGGAACAATTATTGAAATAACAAATGATAATGGTATTATTAATCATTGGATGATTTATTGGTTAGAAGATATAAAAACAAGTGGATATAATCGTTATATAGTATTAAGAATGACTCATTTTTTAAAGTGGACTGATAGATCTGGGAATCAACAAGAAACATGGGCCTATATGTACGGACAAAAAGATAATATGCTAAAAGACGAAATCCGTTCAAGAAGTCGCATTGATACTATTTATACAGAAAACTTAAAAGGAAGTTTTTTTGTTATTCCTAAAAATGAATTTATGAGAAAAGACGATTATATTGAAATTGGGGATGGCGCATTAAAAGAAGCTTATCGAGTAACAGGATACGATATTCAATCTACTTCTGGTGTAGAATATGTAACCGTTGATCCTGTTTATGAAAGAGATAAATCTCCAATTCCAGAAATAAAACCTGGAGACAATCCAGATGATTATTATTGGTTTAATGGAGGCGCAGAATAATGGTAAATAAAATAAGAAACTGTAAAGATATAGGTTTGAATCTTCAAAAAATTATGAAGCGTCTCATGGCAAATGATAATTTAATTAAATTATTATATTATACGGATAAAGATCCATTATCTAATGAAAATTTAAGCGAAGAACAAAAAGAATCTGAAGTTTTTGAAAAATTAATAAAAATAGTACCAAGAATTGGCCCCAAAGAAACGGCAAAATCTGTTATAGCTATTAGAGTTGTCGATGGGAAAAAAAATTCTGAAAATAAAGAATTTAAAGATGTTTACATTTCTATCGAAAGTTTTGTTCCTTTAACTCAATGGATGATAAAAGGTACTAATTTACGACCTTTTGCAATATTAGGAGAAATTGAAGAATCTTTGAATGGAAAAATAATAGAGGGATTGGGGAGAATGTCTGGTGGTGATTTTGAACTTAATTTCTTAACAGAAGAAATTTCTAGTTATAAACAGGATTTTTATATTACGAGTTATGATTAATGAACAATATTTTTTAAAATTGCCAAAAGACTTTAAAAATAAATGTAAAATATATCCTCCCTCAGTAAAAGAAGTAGTTGACAATGAATATTTTTCTAAATATCGTTATTTATTAACAATAACACAAGAAGAAATAGAAGATGAATTTTTAAATAAAAAAAATGAAAATAAAGAAATTTCTGCAATACCTACTCCATTTGAATTTTTACTAGCAACAAGTTTTCATAACAAAGAAATAGAAAAACTTGCAAAAGAAGCTTTCTATTTTTTTATTAAAAGTCCAATCACTTTTTTATATGACAGAAAAGAGATTCTTTTATGTGATCTTGAAAAAACTATAAAAGAGTCTAATTCTATTAAAGATATAAAAAGAAAATTTATTACCATTAAAGAAGATGAATATTTTGATTTTCAAAATGCAATAAGAGAATCTTTGGGAGAAAAAAAAGTAGAACCCCCAGATCCAGATGAAGATCCTAGAGTAAAAAGGATTAAAGCAAAAGCTAGATATAGAGATAAAATAAAAGCCAAAAAAGGAATGGGAATTTCCCTTGGGACTCTTCTTGCTTCAATTTGTTGTATGGGAATAGGTATTAACCCACTTAATGTTGGAGAGTTAAGTTACGCTTCAGTAGATTCGCTTATAAAAACATATCAGGAAAAAGAAAAATATGAAACTGATATTCGAGCGTTAATTGCTGGCGCGGACTCGAAAAAAATTAAACCGAAATATTGGATTAGAAATTTAGATGAATAATAGGAGGCTATTTAACAATGGCAAATATTCTTGACAGATATGGTATCAAAGAAGTTGCTGACGTTACTTTCTATGACCTGAATGATGATGGTAGCCGTGGTGCTCCCGTTCTTTACCTAGATACACTGAAAGTTTCTACTATTGAGCAGACAGCCGAAGAAGCAGAAGCTCGTGGTGGTAAAGGTAACCCACCTCTAATTATCTGGGACTATGGAAAGGAAATTACAGTAACACTAGAGGATGCTTTATTCTCCGTTAAATCTATGGCTATCATGTTTGGTGATGATACAGCTGATGAATTAACTACAATTACTAAAACTCGAACTTTTACCGGTACCTCAGTTCCTACTGAGTATGAACTTCCTGGTGGAAAAACAGTTACTATTACATCTTCTACTATTTATGATGCTACTGGTTCTGTTGTTCCCACTAACTCTTTACAGGCAGATACAACTTACTTCCAGACATTTAACTTAACTGTTACTGGTAGTTCTATTGAAATTTCCGCTCAGACATTCCCAGGAACATATTATGTAACTGGCGATACTTATGCTCGTTCAGAAACTACTGGTAAAGACGAGTTCTTCCAGTTTATTATTCCTAAAGCAAAAGTTCAGTCTGAAAATACAATTACACTAGAGGCTGAAGGAGACCCATCTGTATTTAACATGAACTTACGTGTTATGCGTCCTGCTGATGGCGTAATGATGAAGTTAGTGAAATACGACTTGGGGGAATAATAGCAGTTACAGGGGTTAAATTAAGTGAGTCCTCTATTAGTTTAACAACAGGCTCTAGTGGAAATACAAAACAGCTTACAGCGACATTAGAACCTGAAGGCGCGACGGGAGTGGTTACTTGGAAGAGTAATCACCCCGAATTTGCGACTGTTACTAATGGACTTGTAACTGCAGTTAGCGCGGGGACCGCGACAATTACAGCTTCTTGTGCTGGTAAATCTGCTACCTGTCAGGTAAATGTTACTACTCCGAATGTTCCAGTTGAGAGTGTTTCTTTAAATAAAGAGTCCACTACTTTAACAATAGAAGGAACTGAAACTTTAAGTGCTGAGGTTCAGCCACCAAATGCTACTAATAAGCAAGTTACTTGGGAATCTTCAGATTCTGAAAAAGTAACCGTAGTTGATGGTTTAATTACAGGAAAAGCTGTAACTATTGCACCGGTAACTATAACTGTTAAAACTGTAGATGGAGAAAAAACTGATACTTGCACTGTAGAAGTTACTGGATAAATTAAGGCGGAGTTTTTACTCCGCCTTTCTTAGTATAGGAGGATAATATGGACAATCAATTTGGAATGAAAGAACTGTATGAAGTTGTACTTAAAGCCACTTATCCTATGAAGATTAATAATAGAACCATCGAAACTGGTGAAATAATTACAGCATTTGATAAAATTCAATTAGCAAATTTTAACGAGATAAAAAGTAGAGTGCAGGCTTCAGGTGGTTTTGATAATCGCGCGCTAGTTACGTGGGAAAGCACAAAAGAAATAGACATAAACTTTACACAGGGAATTTTTTCTAAGGTTCAGTTTGGATTATTGAGTAATTCTCATTTATTAGAATATAAAGAAGATGTTGATAGTATTCTTATTACTGTTCGATTAGAGAGAATGAGTGATGAAAATGGTTTGATAGATTTAGACGAAGAAAAACCATATTCTCAAAATTTATTTGTTTATGATAAAAATACTGGACAGAAATATACTGATATAGAAATTATTTCGGATACTCAAATCAATATTAAGCAGGATTCAAAAGAAGTAATTGTTGATTATCAGTACAAATATATGAATGGCGCGACAGATATTATTGTGGGAAGAAACTTAGTCGATGGATTTATGTTTCTTGAAGGAAAAACAAGGATTAAAGATGATGTGACAGGACGAACTAGAACTGGAATTATTCAAATTCCAAGATTAAAATTAGTGTCTGATTTATCTATGAGGCTAGGTAGAGAAGCTAATCCAATAGTTGCAAATTTTAGAGCTGTTGGATATCCTGTTGGGGGAAAAGGCGATAAAAAAGTAATGGAAATCTTCTTCCTAAATGATGATATAGATAATGAATAAAGAAATCAGCACTAATTTTCATTGAGAGAGTTTAGTGCTGATTTTTATATAGGAGGAAAAAAGATGGCAAATAAAAGTTTTACCTTAAATTTTGATGCGTCAATGAATATCTCTCAGATTAAAAGTGCTATTTCAGAGATGCAAAGAGCTTTTTCAGGATTAAAACTATCACAAGGATTAAACACAAATATTCAAAATGTTTTCGGTAAAATTAATGATGAACTTAAAGAATTTGAAAGTTTAACAAATAAAAGTTTTCATTCTCTATCAGATGTGTCTAAAGCCTCAAGTTCATTTGAAAGAATTATTGATTATTATAAACAATTAGAAAAATATAGTAAAGAAATTACTGGAATGGATAAAGAAAAGTTCTTTTCAGATTCCGTTGTAAGTAATATAACAAAAGCAAATAAGGCTTTACAAACTTATTATAAAGAATTAGAAACTATTCCCGCAGAAATAGAAAAAGCAAACAAAGCTCTTGCTAAGCAAGAAGCTACTTTGGATTCTTTAACTCAAAAGAGAAATGCGCTTGCAGAAGAAAATAAAAGTTTAGGTTCAACTAAAGGCGGCATTAGTAGAAAAATTACCGCTAAAGAAGCGGAACAGTCTAATTTAACCGCACAAATGAGTTCTTTAGAAGCTAGTGGAATAAAGAAAAGCTCAGCAGAATATAAAGCATTAGCTTCACAGTACAATATACTTACACAAGAACTTAAAAAATTAAAATCTGAAGCTGCTGAACTTGATTCTACAGTAGCGAAAAATAGAGCCACCATTGCAAGTTTAGATTCTCAAATAAACTCTACGACTACTAATATTTCTCAATTAAAACAAGAATTGGGTCAAATGACTCAATCGTTAAATACAGCAAGTTTAGATAAGCTAAGAAATAGCTTAGCGGAAATTACGGGGCAGGATATTTCACAAATTCCCTCTGATATAAAGCAAATCCAAACTATTATAAATGGATTATCAGATGAGGAATTACAAAGAATTAAAGTTGCTTTTGATAATATACAAAAATCGGCCGAAAATGCTGGCGGCCCCATTAATAAAGCAAAAGGTAATTTAGATAGTTTTGGGGATACTGCTACTACAATGGTTAGAACTGCAGATGAAGTTCAAAGACTTCAAAATCAAGTTATGGACTTTTTTAGTATATCTAATGCAGTACAATTATTTAAAAGAACAATTCAAAGCGCATTTGATACAGTAAAAGAATTAGATGCTGCAATGACAGAAACTGCAGTAGTTACAGATTTTAGCGTTGGAGATATGTGGGATAGTTTACCACAATATACAAATACAGCTAATGAACTAGGAGCATCGATTCAAGGCGTTTACGAAACGATGACTCTATTCTATCAGCAAGGTTTAAACACAACCGAAACTTTTGAAATCGGTACTGAAACCTTAAAGATGGCTCGAATTGCAGGATTAGATTATGCTCAAACTACGGATTTAATGACTGCGGCACTTCGTGGCTTTAATATGGAATTAAACGCAACAAGTGCCCAAAGAATTAATGATGTGTACTCAGAATTAGCTGCTATTACAGCTTCCGATACAGAAGAAATTGCAACAGCTATGACTAAAACAGCCTCTATTGCAGCTTCGGCAAATATGGAATTTGAAACAACAGCGGCCTTCCTTGCTCAGATGATTGAAACTACTCGTGAATCGGCAGAGAATTTAGGTACTGCTATGAAAACAATCATCGCAAGATTTACAGAAATCAAAAAAGACCCAACAGGAATTGTTGAAGTTGAAGGAGAAACTGCAAGTTTCAATGATATTGATGATGCACTTCGTTCTGTTGGAGTAGCTCTCACTGACGCTAATGGAAAATTTAGAGATTTGGATGATGTATTCTTAGATTTGTCTGAAAAATGGAATACATTAGATATAATGCAACAAAGATATGTCGCTACTGTTGCCGCAGGTTCTCGTCAACAATCTCGTTTTATTGCTATGATGAATAATTACGAGAGAACTATGGAACTTGTTAATGCTGCAAACAATAGTGCTGGTGCATCTGAAGAACAATTTGGGAAAACCATGGAATCTTTAGAAGCAAAACTTAATAAATTAAAAAATGCTTGGGATTTATTTACAATGGGAATTATGGATAGTAGTGCTATCAAAGCCGGAGTTGATTTATTAACTTCTATTTTAACTACTATTAATAATATAACAGATAGTCTACCAGGTGCAGCTAGTGGATTTGCTAAATTAGGTATAGCAATATTAGGATTAAAAGCTGGTAAAGCAGCTTTAAATAGCTTCTTTGGTTCAATAGGAAAATATTTCTTTAAAAATGGGAAAGATGTAGCTGATGAATTCGATAAAGGGTTTACTTCAAGAATTGAAAAAGTTATAAAGAAAACTAATAAGATATTTAGTAAAGATTTTTGGGTAGGATTTAAA
>OGRO01000780.1_pt1 | contig 29472 bp, 26 predicted proteins | sample 1553451 | NCBI WGS metagenome assembly OGRO01 (sample SAMEA2580021, study PRJEB22360) | human gut metagenome | reverse complement strand
CAAAAAGCAGTTTTTTGTGTTCTTATTATAAAATTTACCCCTGCCGCTCTAGCCATTTGTGTAATTCTCATTATTGATTGTTCTACTTCTTTTGATGCAACTAACATTAAATCAGCAAGTTCATCAATTAATACTACAATATAAGGTAATAATGGTTTTTGTGATTCAACTGGTAATAATTCATTTTGTGATCTTAATTTAGCATTATAACCTTCTATATTTTTTGTTTTTGTATCACTAAATAATTCATACCTTTTTTCCATTTCATCAACAACTTTTTGAAGTGCTGCTGATGCTTTTTTTGGATCTGTTATAACTGGCATTAATAAATGTGGGATACAGTTATACATAGTAAGTTCAACCTTTTTAGGGTCAACCATTATTAATTTAACTTCATCTGGTTTAGCTCTCATAAGTATTGAACTTATAATACAGTTAACACATACTGATTTACCTGAACCAGTTGATCCTGCGATTAAAAGGTGTGGTGTCTTATTAATATCCATAAATATAGGTTGTCCCATTATATCTTTACCAAGTGCAACACGAAGTTTATTGTCAGAATTTTCTTTTAAAAGTTCTTGCATCATTTCATAAAATGATACACCTGTAGATATTTTATTAGGTAATTCAACACCAACAGTACTCTTACCTGGAATAGGTGCTTGTATTCTTACATCTGTTGCTGCTAGTGCAAGAGCAATCTCACTACTTAATGCTTTAATTTTACTTATTTTTGTTCCTGATTTAACTTCTAATTCATACTGTGTAATTGATGGTCCAACGTGGGCAGTTTTTACTTTTGCTGTTATACCAAAATCTCTAAGTACGCCGTCTAGTCTTTTAGCATTATCTAAAATCAAAGCTTCATTTTTTGCTTGACCTTTTTTCTTAGAATTATTATCACCAGCATCTAGTATGCTAAGATCTGGAAGTACATAATTTAAATATTTATTAGAAGCAGGAATTTCTTCTTTTCTCTCTTCTTCTTGTTTTTTAGAAATAACTTCTTCTCTTTCTTCTTCGTCATCCTCTTCTATATAAGAAAGTCGTTTTGCTTTAGCAAGTTTTAACTTTTCTTTTTCTTCTTTTCTTTTTGCTTTTTTATCTATTACTTCACCAGTTTCTTCATCATAGTCTTCTTCCTCATACTCATATTCATCATCATCTTCTTCTTTATCTTTAGATTTTTTTTCTTTTCTTTTAAACTTACTAAATAAATTAGTAATTGCATCTCCAATTGATAAATCAGAAACTAAAATAACACCAATAAGCATAAGTACACTAATAACTATAATGCTTCCCATTTTACCAAGTAAAATATTAAATATAGATATAAAGAATGCACCTATTACTCCACCACCTGCAAAGCTTACCTTTGTATTAATACATTTAATTACTTCATCAATAGTACTTTTCATTGTTTCAAAGAAACCAGCACTTTCATTTATATAATTTAAATGTGCAAGTGATAAAAGTCCAATTAAGAATATATATATTCCTATCATCCTAGATGAAAAATACTTAGGATTTTCTCTTTTAACAAGCATATAAGAACCAAATATTAATAAAAATGCTAAAACTATAAAATCAAATGATCCCATTAAAAACATTGCAAATCCTTTAATAATAGTTCCAAGAATATTTGCTTTAAATCCTAAAAAACCAATAATTGCTATAACGATAAAAATAATACCTTTAATCTCTATTGGATATTTAAAACCAGATTTGTTTTGATTTTTCTTTTGCTTCTTTTTTGCCATATTATACGCCTCATCTACTCTTTAATAATTATATCATAGAAAAGAAAAATAGAAAAGCATTTATTACTTTTCTATATCTCTGTTATTACTGTAATTATCATTGGTTTACATTCTGTTTCACTAAATAAATATTTACCTAATTCTTCACGAATACCATTTTTTATTTTATTAAATTCAACATAGTTATCACTAATATTTGAATTAATAACTTCAAGAGAAATTTCTTTCATTTTTTCAATTATTTCATTATTTTCTTTTACGTAAATAAATCCTCTTGTTAATATTTCTGGTCCAGCTTCTATTTCTTTAGTCTTTCTATTTAATGTAGCACATATTATAACTATACCATTATCACTTAAAAGTTCTCTATCTTTAAGTACAAGTTCACCAATATCTTGAGTTGAGTTACCATCTATTAATAATTCATCAATCTTAACGATTTCTTTATCTTCTGTTAATTTTCCATCTACAAATGTAGCAACCTCACCATTAAGTTTAAGTATTATATTATTTTTATCCATACCTATACTAGATGCTATATTAGCATTTTCTACTTGATGACGATATTCACCAATTACTGGAAAATAATATTTTGGATTCATTAAGTTAAGCATTAGCATTAAATCTTCTTGTGATGCATGATTTAATAAATGATTCTTACTTGATAATGTTATAACATTTGCTCCTATTTTGCTTATTTCATCTGTTATTTTAGCAGCCTTTTTCTCCATACCTACTTGAACAGGCTCTAAGAAAAAGATTGTATCACTAGGATTTATTTTAACATATTTATCATATCCGTTTACAATTCTATCTAGATTTACATATGGTTTTTCGTTTTCATTAGATATTAATATAATTGCATCTCTATCATTTAGATTATTTAAATTACCAATTTGCTCTTTATCAAAATTTACATATCCTTCATCAATTACATAATTAATTAATGTTTGCATCCTTTTTCCCATAACTACTACTTTTCTATGAGTTTTAGCTACTTCATTAAATAATTCTTGAAGTCTTGATATGTGATTTGTAAATACAGTAAATATTATTCTACCTTCATTATGTAAAAGTGCATCTCTTACATCACTTGCAATTCTATTATTTGGTGTTGTATATCCTGGTCTATCAGCATATTCTGATTCACTTAAAAGACATAATACTCCTTGTTTACCAATATAAGCAAGTTTACCAATATCTGTTTTATATGAACCAGTCATACTAGAATCAAATACAAAGTTACCAGTATAACAAATAGCACCATCAGATGTATTTAAAACATATCCAACAGTATCTGGTACTGAATGTGTTAAACTAACTGGAAAAATACTATTTTTACCAAATTTAATATTTTTATGAGCACTTATTAAATGTAAGTTACTATATTTAATATTGTTATCTTCAAACTCTTTTTTTAGAATATCCACAGTAAATTTAGTTGCATAAACTTTTATACTAGGAATATTTTTAACAATATCACTTACTGCACCCATATATTTTTCATGTGCATGTGTTATGAATATACCTTTTATTCTTTTTAAATTATCTTTCAAAAACTTTAAATCAGGTATTATATAATCAACACCAAGCATTTTATCATCAGCATACTTAAGTCCTGCATCAAAAATAAATAAGTCATTATCAACATCAACAACATACATATTTTTTCCGCTTTCATTAAGCCCACCTAAACTAAAAATTTTAATTTTACTCATTATTTTCTCCTTTCATTTTTTTACTAAAGAAATAAGCATTAATATTATAACAAAAAAAGACAAATTTTAAAAGCATTTGTCTTTAATTTTTTATTCATGTATTTTTTCTAAAACTAAATTTGTATCTGAGACTTTTACACTAGATGTACCTTTATCACCGATTAATACCACTGATGCACTTAATATAGTTGGTTTTTCAAATCTGAATAGTATTACTCTTGAATAGTTCATTTGACTAAGCGTACCTTGTTCTAACTTATAGTCAAAATCTTTAATAGCAGCTCCTGTATCATCCATCAAATAAACTTCTATGCCATGATCAGCATCAACACCTGTTATATAAGTAGAAAATGATATTTTATAAATACCTGGTTCAACTTCTATATGTGAATTATCTAATAATTTAAAATATTCTGATGGATTAGGTACAAACCAAGTATTCTCAAATTCCATAACACCAGTATCTTCATTTTCAAGAAAACTTGCATGAACTATTCCCTCATTTGATGAAAGTGGCGTTGTTCCACTAGGACCTGTTGGTCCTGTTTCACCTTGAATACCTTGAGCACCTGTTGGTCCTGTAGGACCAATTTCTCCTCGTGGACCTGTCATACCAGTGGGTCCAATAACTACTGAACAAATTCCAAGTTTTCTCAAATTTTTGCTTAATTCTAGATTTTTCTTTATTTCTTCAAAATTTTGACAAGACATAAAAAGTTACCTCCTCACATATAATATATGAAAAAGTAACTTACACGCTTAAATAAAATAACTTATATTATTACTCATTAATACACTCTTCATAATTTTCTTTATCATTTGATAACTGTTTTAAAGTATATTTATATTTTCCATCTTTATTTGACACAATTATATAATAATCTTCTTCACTAATACTTTTATTTGTTAAAGGATTAATTGTTCCTTCATCCATTAAATTATTTTTAATAAGTTCATTATAAAAAAATTTACATATATCACTATTTTCTGTAGTTGTTTTACTTACAATACCTTTATATAAATCATTATTTTCATTAACAAGTAATTTAGCATTTTCTTCTATAATTTCTTTTAAATTATCAAATTCTTTTTTCTTTTCATCGTTACTCATCTCAATTGATTTAATAACTCCAATGCTTGAAACAACACCCAAAATAAAAATAACCGCAAGTAATTCAATTAAACTAAAACCATTTTTCTTCATATCATTTTCCTCTAACAAAATTATAATATATTTTCTTTTATTTTTAAAGCACTTATAATTAATTTTATTTCTTCTATGTTTTCTCTATCAAGTATTATCTTATAATTAGTAACTCCAATACTTTGTAACTTATCTATTTTATCTAAATAATTAATATCTTTATAATTAAGTATTTTCATATAACAATTTTCACTTCTAATAGGGAATTTTTTATTATATTTATCTACTAAATAATAATCTTTAGAGCACTCATTACATACTTTTTCTTTATTTACATATGTATTTAAAAGGCAATACTTACTTATCATAAGTTCTGGTTTTCCATAAATAACAACTTCTAAATTAGGTTCTTCATTATATTTATTCTTATAACTTTTAATAAGATCTTCAATGCTTTCTATTGTAAGTTCATATGAAAGTGTTACCTTTTTTACACCTTTATTATAAAGAAAATTTACATAATATGAATTAACAACATTAAAATATGTATCAGTAATAGTATTTTTTGTGATTTCACCTATTTCTGAAATTAAAGTATTTTCTTTTATCATATTTGAATTATTAATTCTAGGCATTTTAAATATTACTCTATCATTATTTTTATATTGTGAGTATAGTACTACATTATTTACATAACACTTATAATCTGTATTATCTAAAATATATTCTAATTGTTCCTTATTTTGTACCTCAAAAAATATATCATTTGTAATTTTTATTCCTGATTTATTTAATATTACATTATTCTTTTGATAATTATTTTTTACTCTAATTCTATCATCTGTTAATTTCTTTATAATATCTCTTCTAAGATTATTAATAGTAGTCATTGGTATAAATATATCAGAAGGAATATCTATTTTTAAATTATCAAATACATAAATATCATTACCAAGCTTGTTTAATTTTTCTTTTATATCACTTTCTAAAGTAGGTTTATTTTTTGCTTTAAAAACAGAATCATTAAGAATAATTTTTTCTGTATTTTCTTTATCTGTAACAGTAAATATAATTTTATTATTTTGTACTTTAAATTCTCCATCAATTAATACTTTTCTTAAATTAACACTTGTTTCATTTATATAATTATTTAACTTTATATCTATTGTTTTATAAACCTTAGTTCCTTTTTTTATTTCTTCTTTTGAATCAAATTCTACAATTTCACCTTTTTTAGCACTATTAACAAGTAAATCATTTTTATATATTCTATTTAAATAAAAACCTACTTCATTATTTTGTATAAATCTAACCGCATCACCTTGATTTATATAATCAGATAGTTTTATTTTTACTTTCCCTTTTTTATAATCTATTACTTCACCAATCAATACACCTAAATGATTAGGTCTAAATCCATTAATAAATTCTTTTGCTCTTTTACTGTATAGATTACCTAAAGTAAAACCTCTATTAAATACCTTTTTCATATTAGTAATATCTTCATCACTTACTTTATCATAATCTATTTTATTTCTATAACATCTAGTAACTAGTCCAACATATTCCTTACTTTTCATTCTTCCTTCTATTTTAAAACTATCTACACCTATTTTAATTAAATCATCTAAATTATTTATAGTACATAAATCTTTTGGGCTAAGTAAATATTTATCTCCTAATTCTACCTTTTTATCACCATTTAATAATGTATATGGTTGTCTGCAAACTTGTGCACATTTTCCTCTATTACCACTTCTATTACATTCAAAATAACTAAAGTAACATTCTCCAGAACAAGATATACATAGAGCACCATGAACAAATACTTCAAGTTCTATATCAACTTCTTCTTTCATTTTTTTAATAGTTTCTATAGGAACTTCTCTAGCAAGTACTACCCTTTTAAACCCCATTTCTTTTAGAAATTTAAGCCCATTAATATTATGAACATTCATCTGTGTTGAAGCATGCATTTCTAAATTTGGAAATGTTTTATGTATTAAATCTGCCATACCTAAGTCTTGAATTATAACAGCATCTACTCCATTTTTATATATAAAATCTACATAGTTAATAAAGTCTTCTACTTCATCATCATAAACAATTGTATTAATAGTTATATAAATTTTAACACCATATAAATGACAATAATTAATTGCCTCTATTATTTCATCATCATTAAAATTTTCTGAAAATGCTCTTGCACCAAATTTCTTACCTGCCATATAAATAGCATCCGCACCATTTTGAACTGCTACCATTAATGTTTCTAAGTTGCCCGCAGGAGATAACAATTCTGTTTTTTTCATAAGTAACCACCAAGTAAAGTATACCACAAAAAAAAGAAATTAAATTTCTTTTTTTCTAATTATAAATAATGTGCCTAATATAAATACTAAAACACTTAATAAAATACTTGGTATTTTTTTACTACCTCCAGTTTGTAACATTATATTTAATAATGCCTCTGATGAACTCATAATTGTATCAGATTCTGTAACATTACTTATTTTTGCATTACCCGTTATTGTACCATTTTCTTCTAAAACAAAGTTTAATTCACTATTATTTAAAGTATTTATTAATTTATATGCACCTACTGATACATTTCTTATATATATTTTATTATTGAATGATTTAATTTTATCATTTTCTTCATCACTAATTATATACCTTTCTGTATTTTCTATATCAGTAGATACATTTACATCTTCGTAATTTTTGTTATTTAATTTCATTAATTTATAAACATTTGAGTCATCTATTAAACTATTATCATCCATTTTATACAAAATAATATTATATGTATTACTTCCATTTAAAGATACATTTGGATTTAATATATTTGCCATTAGTTCTTTAATATCATTAGAAGAAGTTTCATTACTGATTGAACATACTCCTGGTTTTAAATCATTTGATAAACCAATATAATTCCAGTATGTCATATCAGTACTTCCTGGAGCATATATATTATTACCATAAAACTTTGAACTATCTCCCTCAAATTCTATACACTCAATTGAATCATTTGAAAATACACCTAAATTTATTTCTTCAATAGTACTTGGTAATTTAACTGTTTTTAAACCATGATTATCTAAAAATACTTGATCTTCCAATTTTGTTAAATTTCCTAATTTAGTTAAATCAACTTCCTTTATGTTGTTATATGCAAAAAATCTTGTTGGAATTGTTGTTACTGATGGTAAATTAATTAAATTTATTTTTTCTATTCCAATATTAGAAGCATCTTCTGCATTTAATGTTAATTTTGGAAGATTTTTTATAGTAAGATTTTTTATTCTTGATACTCCTTTTGTAAATGGTGGAATACCAATTCCAGAACTTGTAATCATTATATTATCCACTGTTGGTAAATTACTTAATGTCAATTCTTCAAGTATAATCTTATTATTAGTACGACCTAAGCTACCAATAAACATAAATAATGGAACATTTTTATTTGATAAATATTGTAAATCAGAAATCTCTATATATTTAAGAGGTGCGATATTATCATCACTACTAAAAGGCCAAAAACTTTCATTACCTAAATATTCCAAGCTTGGGACATTAGTTGAATTTAGAGTCAACCTTTCAGACATATGTCCAGCAAAAGCAAAATCTCCTATTCTTTTTAAAGATGGTAATTTATCTAATATTAAATTTTTTGCTCCTCCCCATAATTCAAAGGCAGATGTTCCAATTGATTCAAGCATTGGTAAATTACTAAGTACAACCGAATTATTTTTAGATATTACATATCTATCAAAATAGAAAGCATAATCCCCTATTGTTTTTAGATTTGGTAAATCTCTTAATTCAATACTATCAACAAATTTTGTTGTTTCATAAAATGCTTTATTTTCAATAGTTTCTAAATTTGGTAAATCTTCTAATATTAACTTATATGTATTTATACCAACTATAGATTCACTTTTGAAAACTCTAAGATTTTCATTATTAATAAATTCAATATCTCTTAAATGAACACTTTCATTATCAGCTGCACTACGTCCTACGAATAATGTACCAACCTCTGTTAATTTTTTATTGTTTTGAACAACAAATCTAGAAAATATAGGATAATATATTTTAGTTTTAAACTCCAAAGTTTCTAAAGCGGTATTATCTATTATAAATTCTGATTTTGAAGTAGTTAATGATTCATTCCAGAAAGATGATCCATCTGAATTTGTCAAATTAACTAATGATGGCAAATTTTCAAATTGAAGAAGTTTTAAGTTATTTTCCATAAAAGCATCTAATTCAACAGATACTAAAGATGGTAAGTCTTTTAATACAACATTTGAGATATTATTTTTTTTGAAAGAATAACCTCTTATTTCTTTCAAATTTGTTGCACAACTAAAATCAACTACTTCTATATTATTTTCTTTAAATGCACTTTCATCAATTATTTCAATTGAGGTAGAAAACATTATACTTTTAATTAACTTATTATTTGTAAATGCATTTGCATTTATTTTCTTTAAATTAAATAGTTTGCTCATATCAAGAACTTCTACATTTAAAGAATATATAAATGATCCAGAATTTATAGTAGATAAATTTATTGCATTACCAAAATCAAAGTTAATTATATTTCCATCTACAAATGCATTTGATTCTATTTCAGTTATACCTAATGCATTATTTAAATTAATATTTTCAGTATTTTTAGAATTAATAAATCCAGAAGGTATTTTACTAACACTTATTGCATTACCAAAATCTATTGTATTTGATATATCCATCTGTGAAACGAAAGCAACACTATCTAAATTTATTGAATTTTCTAAATATAAATTTTTAGAAGTCGATGAAATAAATGATGTAGATATATTACTTAATTTATATGCATTACCAAATCTTATATCATTTATATTAGAACCATTAAATGATGAATCTATAGTCATTAGATTAATTGAGTTACTTAAATTTATTTCTGAAATGTTACTATTAGTAAATGATCCAAAAATTTCTTTTAAACTTATTGCATAACTAAAATCTATATTATTTATTGTAGAATTATTAAATGCTCCATATATAGATGTTATATTCTTAGAGATCTTAATTTTTTTTATATTCTTATTATCAAATATATTGCCTAATATTTGAGTAACTTTTATTCCATCAATAAAATCAGGAATTACAATATTACTATAATCATTACCTGTATATTGAACAAGTGAATATGTATTTGTAGATGTATTTAACTGGGCAACATAATTATCAGTTACAGCATAAGTTTCATTTCCATCTACTCTTTTTAAATCAACTGTTTGATAATTTTCAATAACATCCTTTTCTATTTTTTCAGAAGATTCCAATTTTTTTGTAATATCTTCCTTTGTAGTAATTTCTATATTATTTACTGTTTTACACACAGTAGATGATATATATTTACCATAAAGGATAAGATTATTACTAATACCCTGTTCAAAATCATATAAATTATTATAACTACTATCACTATACCAACCACTAAATGTATATATGTTTAACTTACCTGAAGATTCTACACTTGATTTTTTTGGAACACTAATATTATTAACTTTTGAACCTGCTTTTAATATTTCTTTTTTATATTCCTTACCTTCTAAAATATATGTTACATTATAATACTTTATATCTTCCTCAAATTTCGCATATATATTAGTATCTTTTGTTATTTTTGAATCAAAGTCAAATAATGTATCATAATTTGAATCAGAATACCAATTAATAAAACTATAACCTTCCTTAATAGGAACATCAGGTTTCATTACATTTTCCATATTCAATACATTTTCTGATTTATAAACAGAGTCATCAACAATAAAATTAACTTTATGAATTTTAACCCATTTTGCGTATATATTGGCATCATTAGTAATAGGCTCTAAAAAATCAAATTTTTTTGTAAATTTTTTATCACTATACCATCCCATAAATTTATATCCATCTAACTCTAGATTACCCTTTTTATTAACAGTATCACCATCAACAACTTTTTCACTAGATATAGTTTTATCAAAACTTATAAAATTAACATTGTGATAGACATCTTTAGTTATATTAACTTTATTTAAATAACTTTTTGCTTCTTTTGTATTATTTATATCAAGTACTAAATCAACAATTTTTGTTTCTCCTGGTTTTATTATTTGATCTTTTAAAACAGTTGTATACAAATTTCCATTTTTTTCTTTCCAATCTTTATTTTTTGATTGATTAAATGTCAAACCTTCTGGCAATGTATCTTTTATTACTTTTACGTATCCATCTACATTCTTTACATTTTTTACTTCAAATTCATATGTTATAGTACCATTTAAGTTTTGCATATTTTTTACTGAAATGTTTACTTTATTTTTTTTATCATAATTATATATATATTTATTACCATTAACATTTAATATAACACTTTTAATATATTTACTTATTTCAGCTTTAAAATTATCTAATCTAACCACATTTATATCTATATTTTGTGATTCATTTAAATTATTAATTTCAAAGGTTAAATTATCATTTTCACTCTTGTATTCATCAGTATTAAGTACATTTATCTTATAACTTCCTTCTGAAATATTTTTAAAAATATAATTGCCAAATGAATCAGTATATGCAATATCACTTTTTACAAATTCATCACCTTTCTTTATATATAAACCAAGTTCAATATCTGATAAACACTCATTTTCACTTATACAAACTTTACCAGTTATATTATTACTTGATAAACTGCTTTCCTTTTTTAATAATTGTTGCTTAACAACATTAATAAAATTAACCTCATTTTCTTTATTAACAAATGATAATTTAATAAATAATATTCCCAAAATAATTAATAATAAAATCACTATTAATATTTTAGCAATTCTTTTCTTATGCATACAAACTTCCTCCATTATATCTAAATTAATTTTACAGTCTGTAAAAAAATTTGTCAACAAAAAAGCAAGGATAATTCCTTGTTAATTACAACTATTTTTTTCTGATAATAAATCTTCTAACGATACAATATTATATCCTTTTGATAATATATAATTAATTGATACTTTAATTTCATCTACATTATTTGAATCAAATGCGAATATTACACCGTTATATAGTTTATCTTTAATAGTTTTATACACATTATCTTTAATAACATCTGATTTAATAGTAGTCATATTGTAATCATTACATAATTTTAAAATATCACTATTCTTATCATTTGTAAAACAATATTTTGACTCATTAGTACCATTCATACCTATTAAATTATTATGATAAAGCATATACTCATCACTATATTCTTCATTAACACCCAAATAATAAATATTATTATTTTCTGATAAGAATTTTACTGTTATCATATTTTCTTCTAAATATTTTCCGTCTATAAAATAATTTACTTTTATATTTTTTTGATTAATATAATCTGTTAAACTACTATCTATATCTTTATTTACTATAAATATTAAGGATACATTTTTTTCTTTATTATTACCACCAATTACATATTTATTTGTTAAATCTTTATCATTTGATGTTTCTTTCATTACGATTAACTCTTCCTTAAACTCACCAACACTTCTCATCTTACTATAACTTTTATCAACATCTATTTCACAACCATTAATTCCCATTATATATTCATCATTATTTATTACTGGATTTACATTTGATACTTTCTTATTACTTTCTTCCTTTTTAATAGCCCTCATTATAGGATCTGAATTTCTTGCTATCATAGTTACCTTTTCTGTATAAAAAAAGCTAAAACCAACTAACAATAAAACTGCAGATACCTTTAATATTTTTTTTAGCATATTAATCACCTAATAAATTTTATGAAAAAAAAGGAAAATGATTACTCATTTTCTATTTATTAAATTGTTTAGAATATTCATTACTGTCATATTTTTGATAAACGACACCATCACGAATTATTACATCCTGATCATATACTTCTCCGTCGTTAAATTTTTCGGCAATATATATTTGTAAATTCTTATCATCAATATTCTTATCAACGAAATTTCCTTCAGGATCAACTAAAACAGCATAAGAAAATATTGATTTATCAAAATCATATGAATCATCATTAACACATGAGTTTAAACTAGATTCAAGTTGTTCAGCACTTTTTCTAAAACTTTGATAAGATTCTTCTGAACCAGTTTCTAAATAGTCATCATAAGAACGCTTTAAATCTGAATAAACACCTGATTTTATTGACTCAAAACGATCGACTAAATTAGCATTTTGTTCTGAATATTTTTGAATATATTCATCAAATTTACTAATCGATTCATCAGCCCATTTATCCACTATTATATTAGGTGCGGTAGATAAATCATTTTTTTTCAAATACTCCTTTTCTATAGACTCAGTTGTTACCTTCTTACCATTATTAAAACCTTTTTTATAGCCCTTAACATATGATGCAGTTCCTACCGTACCAGCAATTATAGTAGTAGCAATAGCAAATTTTATTAAACAATTTTTAAATTTTCTTTTTTTTATTTCTACTAATTTATTTTTTTGTTTTTGTACTTCTTTATTAAAACTTTCTGTTCCATAATCTTCATCATATTCATATTTTCTTCTAAAAGTATTTTCTTTAACCGCATCAATATCCATTCGTTTTGTTTCATATACTCTAACTTTTTTTAATAACTCAAGCTGTGTATGTCTTTTTGCGGTTTCATCAATTGTTTTCTTTATATCTTCATTACTATCCATCAAAACCCTCCTAATTTTCATTATAAGCCTTCATTATTCTATTATGAATTCCAGGTTCAACATAATCTATCGCATTCATAGTTACTTCAAGTGCTTTTTTATATTCACCCTTAAAAAACAATTTTTCAGCTACTACAAGTCCTTCATTTACTTTTTCTTTATAACTTCTATATCTATTACCATAAACCATAGTTTCTTCAAGCATAACTATTGTTTTAAGTAAGCTATTTGTTGTATTAAATACCTTAAATACTAAATCTCTTGCTGTATCAACTCTTATATTAAGTGTTTCAATATTTATTGGTTTTTTATTAAGTTCTTTTTGAATTTCTTTAATCGCATCTGATGCATCTTGTAATTCTACAAAATAATTATCAGGAATAACTGGAATATTATAAAGTCTAATTCTATTTTTAGCTTTTTTAAGTAAGTTTTTAATATTATCTAATTGTTCTCTTGCCCTTACTTCATCTTCCTTCATACTTCCAATTGTTTTTAAATCATAATTTAATGATTCTTCTAGTTTTGAAACCTTAATAATAAGTACATCAAGTTCTTTTACCATTCTAGAATATGGAAAAGTATGATTCTTACTACAATCCATAAGATTATTATAACTGTCTTTTATCTTTTTAACCTCAGTATTTATTATATGAAGTCTATTTACATCATCCTTTGATAAATCATATGTTTCTTTTAAAGAATCTAATTGACCTATTAAATTATTGATTATTTTATTTGTTCTAACTAATTTTGCTTTAAACGATTTAACATTAGATTCAAATGTTTTCTTACATAATTTTTCATATTCAAAATCATTATATAATGAATCATAATATGTAACTATTGTCTTAAGTTCAAACACAACATCTTCTAGATTTAATACTTTTACTCTATCTAATATATCTTTTACTTTCTTTTCTGTTTCCTTAATATTATATTCAACATTTAAATAATCAAGTTGATATAAATCTCTTGTCATCTTTATATATAAGTTAGATATATCCGCAATTTTATTTGGAATAAGTTCGTTACACATAATAAGTATCGCGGGAACTTCTTTAACTACATATTCAATATGATCAATCATTTCTGTAATACCTTTTACTAAATAATTTATTTCATCATAATCTTTCTTTTCCATTACAATTTCAAATTCTTGAAATCTTTTTTCGATATTTTCAAGTTGAAGCTCTATTTGATTATTTATTGGTTTATAATCTGCTTTATTTTTTTCATAATCTTGTTTTATTCCTCTATATTTATTTTTAAGCTTAACAATTTGATTTCTGTTTTTTTCTTCACTTAATGTTATTTCTTTTATTTCAGATAACAATTTATTTGTCTTTTCTTTAAGTTTATATATCTTAAGTTCAATATCCGCAAGTAAAAGTCTTAACTCTTTATATTTTTTTCTAGATACTAAATCATCAGCTTCTAAAAGCATGTCTGTAATTTTTGGTATATAAATATTTCTAATATCATCAAATTTATGTTGCCAATTGTCGTATTTATATTTTAACTTATCATCTTTTACAAGTGCTTCAACTTTAGATAATTCATTAAGTATTGGGGCATTAATGATTAAGTTTTTTTCTTTTTCTAATTCACTAATAGCTTGTGTTAATTTCTTATTTTGTTTTGAATTTCTAAGCACAAAGATAATAATTAACAAAATAATAGTTACTATATAAATTGTAAAAATTATAAGCGTCTTATTCACAATACCACCTCTATTATTTACATTTTAACACAAAATAATGTATTTTAAAACTTATTTCTACGTTTTTTGCATTTTATTTATTAATATTATGTTTGACTATTATTTTTTTTGTGTTATAATATACGTGCAAACATTTTGTAGCACTTACTTGAAATATGTAATGCGTTATATACGAAAAGTATTATTAGTACCGTGCCCTTTTAAAAGCTACGCACGATGGAAAGTATTAAAATATAACACCCTATATATTGGCGAGCAAGATACCAAAGGTTTGAAATCTAGTAAAGGAGGAAAAGGAAAATGTCAAGATACACAGGACCTGCTAATAAGAAAAGTCGTAGAGTTGGTTTCTCAACACTTGAAAATGGTAAAGATTTAGCTAAAAGACCATATAAACCTGGTCAACATGGACAAGATAGAAAAGCAAAAGCTTCTAACTACTCTATCCAATTAAATGAAAAACAAAAAGTTAAATTCACTTATGGTTTAAACGAAAAACAATTCAGACTATTATTTAATAAAGCTGGTAAAATGCAAGGTATTCATGGTGAAAACTTCTTAAGACTTCTTGAAAGTAGATTAGATAACATAGTTTATAGAATGGGACTTTCTAGAACAAGAAGAGGTGCAAGACAAATCGTTAACCATGGACATATCTTAGTAAATGGTAAAAAAGTTGATATTCCTTCATATATGGTTAAACCTGGTGATGTAATTAGTGTTAAAGAATCATCAAAAGATCATAAAGCTATTAAAGAAGCTTTAGAAGCTATCAATAATACTGTTGAATTTGTTACTTTCGATAAGAATAAACTTGAAGGTACATATGTTAGATTACCAGAAAGAAGCGAACTTAGCTCAGATATAAACGAAGCATTAATCGTTGAATTCTATAGTAGATAATAAGAACCTAGAACTATCTAGGTTTTTTTGTTACATAAAAAATAGGACCTTTATAAGTCCTATTTTGCTTTTACTGATGAAATATAGTTATTAACTTTAATTGCCCACATATCACTTGCTGCATACTTCTTATTCATTGCTTCTGGTGTTGTTAATCCATATGCATAATAATTGTCTGCAATATTATCAATAAATCCTTTTATACCTTCATCTAAACTTGGATATGATTTATATGAACCACCATCACAAGATGGAGAACCTTTCTGTCCACCAACATTATTACACTTTCTCATAAGTGAACTACAAGACCAATTACATCCTGTTTCTAAAAGCATAATACTAACTGCTAAATATGGATCTACACCTCTTTCTAAAGAATAAGATGCAAATACATCACCTTTACCAGCAATTGTTGACTTAAGCGATCTGTTTAATTTTTCAGTAAGTTCACTCATTGTCATACCATCATATACAATTACTCTTTTTGTAACATTATTTTCTTTACTTAATTCTGATATAGAATCAACAAATTCTTCTTTTGCTTCTTCTTCAATCATATTAACAGAAGAAAACATATTACTTAAAACTTCTTTATCAACATTCGATAAAAAACTTGAAAAAGCAAATAATGTAATCATTGAACATAAAAATACAGTTATTACCTTTTCATTAATTAATCGAAATTTTTTCACAACTTTTCACCTCATTTGTAATTAGCGAAGCACACTAATAATACCACAAAAGGGTATTAAAAGTCAAATTAACGTAACTTTAATACAAACATCATACATATTATTACTATAGTCGCGATTATCATTCCAAGTATTATATAATTTGTCATTTGCTTATCACTTTTAATATCAGTTACAGTATTTTTTTCTTCTATTTCTATACTAGAATCTTTATCTATTAGATTAATTAAATTAATATATCCACTATTTATTTCATCTAAATCTGAATTAGTACTTAAAAGAATAGTATAATCTTTATTATCCTTTTCCATAATATCAAGCATTTTGTTAATTTTATCAGTATCATTTGTATTTGATATCTTTATACATTTTATTGAATTACTGAATACTTCCATCCAATTTTCTAAACTTTCTTTTGAAGAATCAGTTCTTATATTATCAATATTTAATGAAAGTCCTATGTATTTTTCTGCCTCATCTTCTCTAAAACCAAAATCTCTAACAAGCATTTTTCTAGAATAAACAATAATATCTGTCATTTGAGCAATATTACTTCCAAATAAATTATTATTCTCTTCGTATTTAATATTATCTACTGCTACCTCTATTTTATTAGAAGCAAGTGTAGAAATTGCTGTTACAATGTTTAAAAAATATTTCTTTTGTTCATCTAAAGTAGACCATTCAAATAAATCTAAAGACAAATTAGATGCATTTATAGTAATAAGTTCTATTTTATTTTCTTTTAAGTTTCTAACTATTTCGTTAACTATTTTTAAATTAGCTAGATCTGGATTTATAGCTGGAACATGAAATAAAATATTACCATTATATACTTTTCTTAAACTATCTATGTCACATTCTTTTTTATCAGTTCTAAGAAGTAATTCAGTAGTATTTGCCTTTAATTCTAATGATTTTTTTAATCTTTCTATTTGATTTCCTTGAAGAAGGTAACTTCCACTATAAGATATTCCAATATTATTTAAACTCATAATACAACTCCATTCTACTTTATACATAATATTATAAACTATTTTTGTTAATTATAAAATACCTATTTATATTTTTAATAAAAAAAATAGCGAATTATTCGCTATCAGTTTCTAATTTTTTTAATACTTCTCTACATACATTTGCTGCTTGTTTTTTAACATCTTTAGCTGTTTTTTCAAGTACTGGAGTACCTTTTTCTTTAGCATATTCAACTAATTCTTCAGTTTTCTTTTTTAGTTGTTCTACCTTTTTTTCAGCTATTTTTTTAACTTTTTCTTTATCAAGATCTTCTAATTCTTTTTTAATTTCATCTATTTTATTTTCTAAATTTTCTTTTACTTCCTCTGTATCTACTTCTTTTGCTTTATTAACTAATTCGTTAATTTTACATTTTAAATCTTCTCTTAATTCAGATCCTTTCTTTGGTGCGAATAAAAGCGCTAGTCCTGCCCCTAAACCTGCTCCCAAAATTAATTTTCCAGTTCCTTTTTTACTCATATTAATCATCCTCCTTATTTTCTTCTTTTTTTGATTTAAATATCTTACTAAAAAAGTTAACTATTAAATCAATAAATCTATCTCCTACTATAGAAAATCCATTACTGAATCTATCTATAACAGCAAATACACCATTTAAAGATGATACCTTTTCATCAACACTATCAACAATCAACTTAACCTTGTCCATAGTCTTTATTAATCTATATGCAAGTATTATTAATAATATTATCAAAACTACTAGAAGTATATATATTACTATAGGTAAAAATTCATTTAGAAAATCCATTATTCATCGTCCTCCTCATCGTCTTCTGAACTATACATATTATCTATTAAATTAAATAAATCTTGTTCTTTCGTTTCGGATAGAATATTGTCTTCATCTACTAATGGTTTATTATTAGTATCATCTTTATTAGTATTATCCATATCATCACTAGTTGATACATCATTATATATTATTTTTACTTCATCATCTTTATCTGCTTCTTGTTCATCTAGATTAAAAAAGATACTTTTATTTTCTTCATCTTCCTTATCATCTACTCTTTTCATTGCTCTTTTCATAACTGAATCATAATCTAACTTTTTTGTTATATTAAGATCATTCGCACTATCTAAAGCAACATCTTCTTTTTTATAGTTTTTATCAAGTACTCCATAAATAGGTGATATTATTGGAGTTGGCATAAATTTCTTATCATCTTTTGTTGTAGTTATTTTTTCTGTTGGATAAGTTCTTTTTTGATATGCTGTTGTTTCTCTTGCTGATGTCTTATATGTACTTACTTTAACTTCCTTTTTTGGTTCTTCTTTTTGAACTTTTTCAAGTCTACTTACTGTTTTAGATGGCTTTTCATATATAGTATCATCTAAATCCATCGGAAAATTAAATGTACTTTCTGCTTTAAATAATTCTCTTTCTGTTACTTCTTCATTTTCTTTTTCTAATCTATTTTCTCTTTTTCTTACTATATCTTCTTTTACTGGTTCATATTTCCTTTTATTTTCTTTTTTTACTTCTTTATGAGTTTCTTCTTCATATTCATCTTCAACGTCTTCTTCATCATAAAAGAAATTTTTAACTTTATCAAGTAATCCCATATTTATCCTCCTATTCATTCGTAGAAGTAATTTCATCTTGTTCTATTAAACCTTCTAAAGATGAATTATCTCCATTATAAGTGTCATATTCGTTAACCCAATCTAAAAAATTACCATCTGTTGTTTTTTTAGTTTCAAATATGTTATAAGTTTCATTTTCTCCTAAATCATATTTACCACTACCTAGCATAGTTTCAATAGTATTTTTATTGTATTTTATACTAGATAAAACATAAGCCATACTTGAAATTGAATCAACTAAATCATATTTAGATACATATGCTTCTACTTTTGCATAATTAAACATCATTTCAATATAATACTTACCTTTTACTTCATTTACTTCTAAATATCCTGTTTTTGAATTATAATCTAATTTTTTTGATATGTATGCATTTTTATCTATTTTGTAATTATTTTTTATTTTATGATAATAACTAACTATATCAACATATAAGTAATATGTATTACCATTTGAATATAGTTCTTGATTAAAATCTTTAACATTTCTAGTAGAAATATAACTTGGCAAATAATATTGGTATCCAATTGCCTCTTTATTTGAATTTTTTATATTTTTATTTAATATAACATCAAGGTTTTTATCTATGTCACTATCACTTATATTTTGGATTGTACATCCAATAGATGCAAATACACATATTAAAATTATAAATACTTTTTTTATGTTCATATCACACCTACTCTATCATGATTTATTATACCAAAAATTTAATTATTAATAAAGTTTTTTTTTAAATAATGACAAAAAAGTATCAAATAAAAAAGAAAAAAATTAAGATGACTCTTAATTATGCTTTAATTCTACCATATTCTAGTTTTAATTTATCAGCAACTGTCACGATAAATTCACTGTTTGTTGGTTTTGCTTTATCATAATCTACACTATGACCAAATACTTCTTCCATAAGATCTAAGTTACCTCTATTCCAGCTTACTTCAATAGCGTGTCTAATTGCCCTTTCTACTCTTGAAACTGAAGTATTAAATCTACTCGTAATTTCTGGATATAATTCTTTAGTTATTCCACCTACTATATCAGGGTTATTATATAAAAGTAATATACCTTCTCTTATGTATTGGTATCCTTTTATATGTGATGGAACTCCAAGTTCATGTAATATCTTTGTAACAGATATTTTTAAATCGTAATCATAAGTTGTCATTGCTTTTTTATCTTCTGTTTGTGTTGCTTCTAATACTCTTTGTTCTAGATCCTTTAAATCAAATGGTTTAAGTAAGAAATACTTTATATTATAAGAAGATAACTTTTTAATAATCGCATCTGCATTAAATGAAGTTATTACTATTATATTAGTATTGATTTCTTCTTCTTTTAATTTATCTAGTAAATATATCCCATCTTTATTTGGCATAATTAAATCAAGTAATACTAAATCAATTTCATTAATATGATTCTTTATCATCCTAAGGCCTTCTTCACCATCGTGAGCCTCATATAGTACTTCCATTTTGCCACTACTTTTCGCATGTTCCCTTATCATGTGAATTAAACTTAAATTGTCATCTACAACCAAAAGTCTTTGCGTTTTCATATTTTTTATTTTCCTCTCTATTTTTCGTACTTTTCCATTATACAACATATTTTTTTTAAATACCAGACATTTTATTAGCTTCTTTCATCTAATTTTGTCGTATTTTGTCGATTTTTGTCACGAGATTAACTACAAAGAAACTTTAACAGAAAAAATATCAGTTTTTTTCTGATATTTTCTCGTATTTTCTGATTGCAATATTATTTTTTATCTTGTTTATTATCTTTTTATTATCTTTTTTGTAGTTTTCAATCGCAGTTTCATATACTTTTAAAACTTTTAATGCAAAATATTCTGATGAAAAATCTGCAGATAATAATCTAGATTGATTTGAAAGTCTATTATATAAATCTTTATCTTCATATAATTTAGATATTGAATTAATATATTTTTCATCACCTGTAAATACAAATCCATTAAATTCTTCAATAACACTATTTACAAAACTATCATCCTTAACTGCAACTACAGGAAGTGATGAAGATATAGCTTCAACAACAGTTAATCCCTGTGTTTCTGATTTAGATGCAGTTACAAATACATTACCTAATTGATAGTATATAGGGATATCACTTAATGGAACTTTTCCTGTAAAAATAACACTATCTGATACACCAAGACTTTTTGCCTCATCTTTTAATTTATCTATATCTGGCCCATCACCAACAATTAAAAGCTTCATATTTGAATATTTCTTAACAAGTTCTTTATGATTATTTATAATTCTATCTACACTTTTTTCTTTTGCAAGTCTAGAAACCGTCATTACAACAAAATCCTTTTTCTTTATACCTAGTTTTTTCTTTAAACTATTAATATCTTTTTGATTAAAGTTTTCTTTATAAAACTTACTTGTTTCAATTCCTGTTTGTATAATATGTATATTCTTAGTAAATTTATATTTATCTTTAAAAAGATTATATATTTTATTAGATGGTACAATTAACTCTGTTACTGTTTTATCTTCAAAAAACACCACTAAATACTTTAATAGTTTCTTGCATATATCATCTAATATCTTTTTGTTTTTTGTTATGTAATGTGTATAATCCTCCCAATTTGTATGATACGTATGAACAAGTGGAATTGATAATTGTTCAGATACAACTCTTGCAAATATTCCTACAGTAAACTCAACATTTGAATGTATTACATCTAAATTCATTTTTTTAATCATATTAACTGCTTTAATAGGATAAACACTAGTCATTTTATAATCATAACAATTTGCAAGATTTACAGATGGTAATCTTAATATATGTCCATTATTTTCTAAAACATAATCTTTTTTATTATCACTAACTGTTATTATAAATACTTCATGTCCAAGTTTAGTAAGAGCATGTTCAAGCATTAATATACTTGTTGATACTCCATTTACTAAAGGAGGATATGATTCTGTAAATATTCCTACTCTCATTTTACTTCTTCCTCTTTTCCTTTTTTTACAAATGCTATTGAAACAGCGCCTAATATCATTGGTAAATAATATGTTGAAAGTCTCCATAAAATCATACACGCACTTATAATTGATGCATCTGAGAAACTTCTGAAAAACTCTAAAAATGCATATTCTAGTCCACCTGTACCACCTGGTATTGGTACAAATGATCCAACAAAACAAGTATAACTTGCGCAAACAATAGAATCAAGTGCACTTACAGTATTAAACTTTCCTATACTATAAAAAATAAATAAAGGTATTAAATAGTACATAGTAAGACCCATTACATTATAAAATGTTGATTTTATAAGTATAAATTTATTTTCTTTAAAATATATACTACTATTATAAAATTCATCAATTTTTTTTGTTGCTTCTTCTTTTAGGTGTTCTCTATTTTTAATAAACTTAAATCCGAATATAAAATTGAATATTTTATTAAATACTTTTGTATTAAGATTTTTCGCTCTTCCTAATGAAAATAATAAAACAAGTACAATAATATTAACTATATATCCAATTAAAACAATATTCTTAAGTAAACTAGTTGATGGAATTATATGAAGAAAACTATTTGTTACAACTGCAAATGTTCCCATTATAATAAGCGCAAGTTGATATGTAAAAAAATTCTGTAAAAGAGCATTGCCTGAATCAGTAACTTTAATACCTTGCTTTTTTAATAAATATATTTGAAATGGCTGTCCACCTGATGAAAAAGGAGTAATTGCATTAAAAAATTGTGCCGAACACATAAGAATAAATGTATCCTTTATTTTATAATCTTTTTTTATAGATTTTAAATATAAATGAAGTGATAATGATTGAAAAAATACATAAAGTCCCATAAATATAAATGCAACAAATAAAAATTTTATATCTATATTTGTAAGAGCACTCATTATATCTTTAAAATCATCTTTCATAATTAAGTACATTATAAGTACTGAAATTAATATTAATATTATTATATTAGTTTTATACTTTTTCATATTATTCTCCTATATTTTCAAATCCAGGCATATCTCTGCCAGATAAAAATTCTAAAGATGCTCCTCCACCTGTTGAAATATGATAAAAAGAATTTTTATACCCAAACTTTATAGCGGCTGATGCAGAATCCCCACCACCTATTATAACTTTTGCACTACTATTTTTTAGTGACTTTAATACTTTCTTTGTACCATATGAAAAGTTATCATATTCAAATGCACCTGCTGGACCATTTAAAAATACTGTTTTAGTTTGTTTTAAAACATTATCTATATTTTCTATTGTTTTAGGTCCTATATCAAATGCTATATCATCATTACCAATTTCATTAATATTTTTTAAAGTTTTACTATTACTATCTATCTTATCAGATACATATACATCTACAGGTAAAATTATTTTATCAGAATATTTATCTAGCAAATTCTTTGAATATTCAATGTTTTCTTCATCAACAAGTGATTTACCAACATTTATTCCTTTTGCTTTTAAGAATGTAAATGCCATTGCACCTACTATTATAATATTATCTACTTTTTCTATTAAATTAGATATAATACCAATTTTGTCAGATACTTTTGCGCCACCCAATATAATACAAAAAGGTTTTTCTGGATTATTTAATAAAATACTTAATTTATTAATTTCTTCTTCCACTAAAAATCCAACTGCGCTCTCTAAATATTTTGAAACACCGGTAGTAGATGCTGCTCTTCTATGAGATACTCCAAATGCATCGTTGATGTAAACATCTGCAAGTGACGCATAAAATTTTGAAAGTTCTTCATCATTGTTACTTTCTTTTTTACCATCTAAATCAAAATATCTTACATTTTCAAGCATTATTATTTTATTATTTTGAACTACATTTTTAATATCTTCATCATATGTACAAAAATATACTTTTTCACCTAATAAATCTGATAATCTATCACAAACTATTTTTAAAGAATTTTTCTTTTTATCTTCTTCATTTTTTATTCTTCCTAAATGAGACATTATTATTACATGTTTGGCATGCTTTAATGCATACTTAATTGTTTCTAAACTTTTAACTATCCTATTATCGTCTTCTATATTACCATCTTTTATCGGTACATTTAAATCACATCTAATTAATACTGTTTTATTATTAATATCTATATCTCTTATTGTTTTCATTTTCTACCCTCTTATAGAGATTATAACACACATATATAGAAAAAAAAAGAACCCTATAGATTCTTTTAATTAACTGTTATTCTACATACTCCAGTTTTACCATTTGAAGATTTAACTGTTATTATTGCTGTACCTTTAGATTTTGCAGTTACAAGCCCACTTTGTGTTACACTTGCAATACTTGAATTTGATGAAGAATAAGTTACAGATTTATTTGTTGCTGTATCTGGACTAATTGAAACACTTAATTGTAATTTGGCAGAAATATTCATAGTTTTATTATTTGGAGTAACTACAATAGTTTCAACAGAAATTACTGGATCAGGCCTTTTAATAGGATTACCACATGTTCCAACAAAAAATTTTCTAGATTCATTAGTCTTATTACCTGAACTATCTGAAACTGTATAATACAAATAATATGTACCTGCAGAATTAATAACTCCAGTATCTCCTGTTATTCTTACTCTTGATGTAATATTTCCATCTACATTATCCCAAGCAGCATATCCATATGGGCCATTTACACTTATATCTACTTTACCTCCAACACAAATATTAAGAGTATCTGAATTATTAAACGTAATTATAGGAGCCGTTGTATCTCTATAATAATAATTATTATTGTTATTATTACTGTTATTGCTATTATTTGTGTTATTATTGTTGTTATTTTTATTATCTTTTGGTTCTTCCTCTTTTATTTCTTCTTTCTTTTCTTCAACAATAACCTTTCTTTCAATAGTTGTTTTATTTCCTGCTTTATCTGTAACAGTATACTTAATTATATATTCTCCAGCTTTTTGAGTATCTACCTTACCAGAAATTTTTATTTTTTTAGTAAGATCACCATCAACATTATCAGTAGCTACTGCACCAAGTTCATTATAATTTTCACCAAATTTTAGAGTAATAGTTGTATCACCAAAAAGTTCTATTACTGGCTTTTCAGTATCTTTTTGAGTTTGTGTTTTATCTGTATTTTTATTTTCACTATCAGGTTTTGTTCCGTAACCTTCAGTAGTATATATTTTTTTGCAAGTTATGTATGCTTTATATTTTATATTACTACTTACTCTCTTATTAGTTTTATTTTCTTTATCACTTGATGATTCTGTAGTACTTGCGTCATTATTATCTTCTGATACATTTGATGTACTCTCTTCAAGATCTAATGTATCATCTTTTAATGCCTCTGCAATAACATATCCACTACAATCAGATGATTTTTTATTAATAACTAATTTTTGTTTTAAAATATCAGTTACATTTATTTCTCTCCATTCATATTCATATAACTTTATTTTTTCTTTTAATAAATAGTTAGGAGCAGCATATTCTAATTGTTTTTCATATTTTATATAATCTTTTTTCAAATTATTTCTATGAATTAAAACTCCAGTAATTATTCCTATAACAATCAAAACAATAACTACAAAAGTAATTATTTTACCTTTTGTTAACCATTTTGTCTCTTCCATACACATTCTCCTATCTCATACACACAATTATAACATAATAAGAAAAAATAAGTAAACTATTTTACTTATTTTAATACTCACTATAATTAGCAGTCATATATTTTCTACCACACTTAATATATGCATTATAATTAAGTTTATATTTTTCAGTTGAAAAATCTTCTTCATTTGTTATTATTACATATCCTGAACATTTATCTTTTAAATCACTATATACTAAATTTGAATCAGATAATGTTTTTAAGCTTATTTTCTTTTCTTCACCCTCATCAATATCAAGATTTTTTATTTCATAATAATTTTGAGCGCCTGTTACTAGTTCCTTTTCAAAATCTTTATATTTATTAACATTTGTACTTTTTCCTATATTAACTGCAATAATAATACCTATAATAATAATTAATATTAACGCTGCTAGTATTGCCATGCCTCTTGTAATAACGCCTTTATTATTCATTATCTTCACTCTCTTCTTTATCATTATCAGTATTATTATCATTTTCATCTGTTACTGGGTTCATAACTATTGTTTCTTCTTTTTCATAACCATATGAAAAATCTTGTAATTCAGATGTATTTGGAACACCTACCTCATCAACATCTAATATACTAGCTTCAGGTTCTTTATCTTTATTTTTTTTACTTTTAGATATAAGCACAATAATTATAAAAACTATTATTAAAACAGCTATTGCTATACCTATTATTATCTTATTATTTAACATCTATACATCACCTATAATAATATTACAACATTTTTATTTTTTTAGCAATGATTTATTATTTATATAAAATAAAACTTACGAACAATTAAATCCGTAAGTTAATTTCATATGGAGCGGTTAAGATACAGCTTACGAACTAAGTTCTCTTTCTAAAAATATTATATATGAATTATTATACTTTTTTCAAGAAAATATTGGATTTTTTTGTATTTTATTGTATACTAAATCAAGTTATTACTTTTATATGATAGGTGGAGTAAATATGAATTTAAATAAAAAACCAATTATTGGTATAGTTTCAAAACATTTTTTAAAAGATGAAATAAGACCAAATATGTTTATAAGAGATGAAATAAAGCAAGCTATTTTTGATAATGGAGGTATAGCAATAGGTATAATATTACCAAAAGATGAAAAATTGATGTTGAAGATAAATGGAAAAATAATTTATCTAAAGATGAATATAATAATTTAATTGCTCAAATAAATTTATGTGATGGAATATTATTTCAAGGTGGAGGAGCTTGTGACAATTATGAAATGATAGTAGCTAAATATTGCTATGAGAATAATATACCAACTCTTGGTATTTGCTGTGGTCAAAACGTTATGGTTAGAGCACTAGGAGGAACAACTAAACTAATAGAAAATCCTGAAAAACATAATACGAATGATTTATATGTACATTCTGTAAGATTAATTAATAATACAAAATTTTCAAAAATTATAGAAAAAGAAGAAATTGAAGTTAATTCTAGGCATAAAAAAACAATAGATACACATCCAAATTTAATAGTAAATTGTATATGTGAAGATGGGTATATTGATGGAGTTGAATCACCTGATAAAACTTTTTATGTGGCCTTTAGATTTCATCCAGAAAGCTTATATAAAGTTAACAAAGACCATAATAAAATATTTGAAGAGTTTATAAAAACATGTAATGGAGAAAAAAATGAAACAAAAATTTAATAAAAATATTTTTAAGACATTCTTATTTGTTTTGCCATATATACTAGTTGAGTTTACAAATACATTATTAGTTACTATAGATAAGTCTATGTCTAATTCTATAGGAAAAACTGCTATAATTGTATTTTCTTCTTTTATTACTTTAAATTGGGCAATTAATACTATTCAAACTTGTATAAGTAATGCTCATGCAATAGTGCTAGCTAGAGATAAAGAAAATTCTAAAAGAATTAATAGTTCTGCAATGTTAATAGAATTAATCAGTTCTTTTATAATTTCTGTATTAATTTTTACTTTTTCAAGACAAATAACATATGTTTATAATTTAGAAAATGACGCAAGAGAAATATTAACTATAATATTAAAATTAAAAGCAATACAGTTACCTTTATTAGCAATAAGCTATGTTCCTAAAAATATACTAAAAATTAATAATAAAACAAATAAAATATGGATCTCTATAGTTACTTCTTCTTTAATAAATATAGCAGGAGATTATATAAGCATAAAATTAGGATATAATGAAATCGGAATATATGTAGCAACAATAATATCTCAATTTATTAATACTTTATTATTGTTATTATTTTCTAAATATAAATGGTATAGCAGTAGTTTATACTATATAAAACAAATATTATATTTTGCAAAGGATCTAATATTTAATAAAATTATTCAAAGAATAGTTAATATATATTATACACGTGTAGCAAGTTCTTTTGGTACTAATATTTATGCTATTCATTGCGTATGTGGAACAATAGTTAATACATTATGTGAAATAATTGAAGGATACTATTCCGGCCTATTAGTAGAATATTCAAATGACATTAACAATAAAACAAATAATCTTCTAAAAAAAGTCGACATGGTTGGATTATATGGTAATTTCTTTGCAATAATATTTGTTCCAATATTTATATATCCGCTATATTTACTTTTAGGGAAAAGTATTCCTTGGAATTCTTGTAATCCATATATATGGATATATTCAATAGAATTTGTAGCAACTGTAGCAGGATGTAATTATCGAGCATATTTATCTGCTAACAGAAATACTAAAGCTATAAGTTTGATGGCTTTTATAGGTGGTATATGTGTGAGAGTACCTTTATGCTATTTGATCAAAAAATATAATATTGGATTAATAGGTTTAAGTTTTGTATGTGGAATTGATAGAATTGTTAGAGCAACTTATTTAAGGTTATATATAAAATTTAATAAACCAAAATTATTTGTATAAAGATACCTAAGGGTATGGGAATTTCCCATATAAGAATTTGTGCAGGAGTACAAATTCAGTGCTGGCTAGACAAGAATATTACTCCAAAATTAAGAAAAACATAAAAAGAGGATTAAATTATTTTGATAATTTTTTCCTCTTTTTTGAAGATTCTTTATATAAAAACATATTCATTTAAGACAATTTCTTCTGCTGTATTTTTATAGCTATTCATTAATTTTGTCCATTCCAATGGATTTAATTCTTTGCTTTTTTCAGACAGTCTTTCATCATTTTTAATATAATTTTCCATTAGTTCTTTATAAGAATTCTCACAAGAATCACTGACTAAAAGAAGATGATGAGTTAATTTATTTGTCATCAATAATGTTTCATAAAGTGCCTTCTTGTTTTGTGCAATAAAGTGTAATCTTAATATTCCATATCTTCCAAGCCTTCCATAATTTTCGCCTTTTTCTAAATATAAATCTGGTAATAAATAATCTCCTTTTCTCGTATAAGTAACTTTCATTTTTATCATTCCTTTCTTCTTTAAATAGTGTTAATTAATTTCTTTTTTGGCACTAATATTAAAATATCTTTAATAACATTTTTCTCAGTATATGGAC
>OGRO01000767.1_pt1 | contig 29745 bp, 19 predicted proteins | sample 1553451 | NCBI WGS metagenome assembly OGRO01 (sample SAMEA2580021, study PRJEB22360) | human gut metagenome | reverse complement strand
TACATTCGATTCACACAACAGTAACACGAAAAATCTATTCGGATATTTGGCGTAATATTAAAAATCAGCCAAGTTAGTTTTTTCCCATTCTATTTTTAGAAAAAAGTATTTCTGCCCAAGGTCAATGAAAAGTTATGCTTTAAAATTGGTCTGTGGGAGAGGAGGTATTATTTTATACGTAAAGATACCATATACGTATTTCATTAGTAGATGAATCTATAAAAATAAATCAATTTCATTAATTTTAATTCAAGTATCAAAGATGAGAAAATCAATTCTCTTGTTTGTGCTTTTAACTCTGTTCGGAATCCCGTACCTATTGGCACAGGGCGGATTCCGGATTACAGGACAAATCCTATCGGCGGAAGACAACCTGCCGGTAATCGGAGTATCTGTAGTTGAAAAAGGCACAACAAACGGTGTAATTACCGATATCGACGGAAATTACAGTATCACGGTAAGCAAGTCTCCCGCCACCTTGCAGTTTTCGTACGTAGGCATGAAGACGGTAGAAAAGCTGTTTACAGCGGCAACCCGCTACAATGTGATTATGCAACCGAACACCGAAATGGTGGACGAAGTGGTAGTAGTGGCATACGGCGTGCGCAAGAAAGGAACCATAGCCGGCTCCGTATCCACCGTAAAAGCGGAAAAGATGGAAAATGTGCCGGCAGCCGGCTTCGACCAGGCGTTGCAGGGACAGACCCCGGGATTGTCGGTCATCTCCAATTCGGGAGAACCCAGCAAAGCCGCCGTGTTCCAGATACGCGGCACAAACTCAATCAACTCAGGCACATCGCCGCTGTTTATCCTCGACGGCGTGCCCATTGCAAGTTCGGACTTCAACACCATCAGCCCGGGCGACATCGAATCCATTTCTGTGCTCAAGGATGCCTCGTCCACCTCTATCTACGGAGCACGCGCCGCCAACGGTGTTATCCTGGTAACCACCAAACAAGGCCGTGAAGGAAAAGCTTCCATCCAATATGACGGATACTATGGCGTACAAAACGTATACAAGAAACTCAACCTGCTGAACGCTACGGATTATGCAATGATCAGACAGGAAGGGCAGTCCAATGACAACATGGAACCGCTCGATTTTGATAAGCTCCTGGCACCGGGTGACTGGAAAAGGATACAAGAAGGCAAATGGAACGGAACTAACTGGCTGAATGAAATGGAAAATAAAAATGCTCCTATCCAAAGCCATTCGCTTAATATCTCGGGCGGAACACAACAATCCGTATACTCTATGGGCCTGTCTTATACTGCACACGAAGGTATTTTCGGCAAGCCCGTAGAACCGCACTACGACCGATACACTGCCAGAATCAATTCCGAGCATACGCTATACCGCATTAAAGATATGGATGTGATTAAAGTAGGTGAAAACCTCTCTTACTCATACAGTGAAAAGAAAGGACTTGCCATAGGCAATATGTACGGTAACAACATTTCTTCAGCCTTACAAACGAATCCCATGCTGCCCATGTGGGCCAGAGATGAGAATGGAAATGATATCGTAGGTGAATACCATCAAGCCATCCCCTTGTTGAATGTAGAAGTGAATCCGATTGGTAAAATGGTCTATGAAAATGGAAACAATCTTTCCAAAAACCACAACCTGAATGGTAATATATACGCTGTAATTCAACCGATCAGGAATTTAAAGTTCAGAACGAATTTCGGATATAATTTCAGTGCTTCTTCATACCGTAGTTTTTCTCCGAAATACCATTTGGGAGATGCAGCTAAGAGAGATAATAATTCTGTATACCAAAGTATGAGTACCGGTTTGGGATGGACATTTGAAAACACCCTGTCGTATGATTTTACAATCAAAGATACTCATAACTTCAATACCCTCATCGGTATGTCAGCCGAAAGAGGCGGATTGGGTGAAAGCATAAACGGTACGAACGAGAAATTAATCTTCGACTCCTTTAAATACGCCTATCTGGATAATGCCAAACTGATTATCCCCGGACAGACCACCCTCGGTGGAGCACCATGGGAAAAGACCGGATTGATGTCTTACTTTGGCCGTATCAATTACGACTACAAAGAAACTTATATGTTAACCGTAGTTATGCGTGCTGATGGCTCTTCCAACTTTGCTAAAGGTAACAGATGGGGTTATTTCCCCTCCGTATCAGCCGGTTGGGTATTGAGTAATGAAAAGTTCATGGAGAATATCACCGACAAAATCAGCTTTTTGAAAATACGCGCCAGTTGGGGACAAAATGGTAATCAATCCATAACACCTTTCCAATATCTGTCTACTATTGCCATGTCTAATAACGACTACTTCCCCGGTCAAGACAAAGGTGACAAGCAAACCGGCTCCTATCCGGACATCATGCCGAATCCTGACGTGACCTGGGAAACATCCGAACAGTTGGACTTAGGATTGGATGCCCGGTTCTTTGACCACCGATTATCGTTTACTTTCGATTGGTACCACAAAAAAACGAAAGACTGGCTTGTACAAGCGCCCGTTTTAGCCAGCTACGGTACGGCGGCACCCTACATCAATGGCGGTGACGTTGTAAATAAGGGTGTTGAATTATCACTGGGATGGCGTGATAACATCAACGATTTCAATTACAGTGCTTTAATTAACCTTTCCCATAACAAGAATGAAGTGACTCGTATCGCCAATACCGAAAAGATTATTCACTCAGGGGTTCGTTTGGGAAATGTAGCGTCGGAGTTTGCCCGTGCCGAAGAAGGATACCCAATCGGTTATTTCTATGGCTATCAGACTGATGGATTATTCCAAACCCCGGAAGATGTTCAGAATTACAAAAACTCGGAAGGAGTAGTAATCATGCCGAATGCAGTACCCGGTGACGTGCGCTTTGTAGACCGTAATGACGACGGAATCATTGACGATAAAGATAAGACAATGATCGGCAAATCTAATCCCGACTACAACCTGGGCATTAATCTCAACATGAGTTACAAAGGATTTGACCTGACATTAGTGGCAAGTGGTGTCTTTGGAAACGATATATTAAGAGCATATCGCATGCCCGATAGTCCCAGCCAGAATTATACCAGTGAAATCCTGGGACGCTGGACCGGACCGGGAACATCAAACAGTATCCCCCGCATATCCAGTGGTAACCACATCAACCGTTCTTACATCTCCGACCTTTATCTGGAAGACGGATCATATGTAAGAATGAGCAATGTAACTTTAGGATACGATTTCAAGAAACTATGGAAATCACTACCTTTTGAACAAGTAAGATTCTATATTTCGGCCCAGAACCTGTTCACCATTACAGGCTATTCCGGCATGGATCCCGAAATCGGTACAAGTACCGGTGAAAACTGGATCAGCGGCGTTGATTTTGGTTTCTATCCTACTCCACGCACCTTTATGGTTGGAGCATCAATTAAATTTTAATTTAGACGCATTATGAAAAAGATTATATTATTGGCAATCGTTGCAATATCCTTTTCAATAACTGGATGTTCAGACTTCTTGGATACAGAGAATCTCACAAAGAAAGACTCTTCAAACTACCCCCAGACAGAAGAGGACGCACGGGAATTGCTAAATGGAGCATACTCCGCACTCTACATCTGTACGAACCCTTCCCACCCATTCCTGGCCGGAAACATCTTATCTGACGATTGCTTAGCCGGAGGAGGCCTGGGAGATTTATCTCAACCTATCCGCTATCTGAAAGCAATGTCCGAAAACGACTTTGGTCCCTTGTGGTCTGCCCTATACACCGGCATTTATCGTTGTAACAACATATTGGAAAATGCCGAAAATGTGCAATGGGAAAACGGAGTAGAGAAAAACAAGATCTTAGGTGAAACCTATTATTTAAGAGGCATGTTCTATTACTACATGGCTATAACTTTTGGCAATGCGCCCCTTGTTTTAGACACTACTCCTCAGAATAATCCTAAAGCAAGTGCCGATGAGATGTTCAAGGTGATTTTATCTGATTTAAAACAGGCTATTGAATTGCTGCCCAATATAAAATTTCAGGATATTGATAAGAATAAAATCGGATATGCCACCAAATGGGCGGCAGAAGCTCTTATGGCACGGGCCTACCTGTTCTATGACGGATATTACAAACAAAACAGGAGGGAAAACGTAACCCTGGATAATGGCTCTGTTACCTCGCAGAATGTCATTGCCTGGCTGGAAGATTGCATCAAGAACAGTGGTCATGATCTGTTAAGCGACTTCCGCAACCAATGGCCATACGCTATAGATATACCCGAAGCGGATTACAAATACGCGAGAGACAATAATCTGTCATGGGTAGGAGAAAGCGGTGATAATAATGAAACCATCTTTGCCGTAAAGTACTCTTCCATTGCCAGTTGGTCGGATAACTATAGCAATCCCATTGCACTGAATATCGGTTTAAGAGGGCAGACACAAGTTCCGTTCGGAATGGGATGGGGCATTTGTACGGTAAGTACCAATTTCTGGAATGAATGGCCCGATGAAGATTTGCGGAAGAAAGGTTCTATTTTAGATGTCAGAGATACGGAAGAAGGCCTTTCCGGTTATGACTTCGGAGTTTGGGAAGCATGGCAGGAAACCGGTTATCTGCCGAAGAAGTACCTGCCGGTAAATGTAAAGAAAGTCAATGCGGATGGTTCTGTTACTATCTGTAATTATAGCTGCGTGTTATATGGAACAAGTCCGCACTACATGAAAGATACAACACAGGATTTGGTACTCATCCGCTTTGCCGATGTATTATTGATGCATGCCGAAATGACCCGGACGATAGATGGCATCAACAGGGTAAGGACCAGAGCACAACTTCCACCGATTCTTGCTTATACCGATGAAGCTCTCCGTTCCGAACGCAGATATGAACTGGCTTTCGAAGCATTGAGATATCATGATTTGCTACGTTGGTACGGAACAGATGCAGGCACCATTATCAAGCAAAATCTGAACCACTGCATCATTTACAATAATTTGCAGCAAACCACCATCAACGAAGATAGAGGTAACGGCTACTTTGATCAGTTTGATAGAAGAGTAAAAGAAACCGGTGGGTTTATGCAGATTCCGAATGATCAGATTCAGCTCTCGAACGGGGTATTGGAACAAAACCCAGGCTGGGAAGGCTCCAATAACATGTTCTAAACGAGTATTCACCACAGAGTGACACAGAGTATCATTCTATGTCACTTTGTGGTGAACCCGTCAGAAAAACGTATCTTTAAAAACTCATTTTGAACTAAAAGATGTATGAACCTGAAACAAGGAATAATAATCATTTGCTTACTCTTGGTACTGCCGCTTTACGGGCAGTCGCTTTCCGACTATAATCCCATCTGGAACACCCCGTCTAAAGGTTCACACGAATCGATGCCTTGTGGCGGAGGATCAATCGGTATGAACGTATGGGTGGAGAACGGGGAGCTTTATTTCTATTTCTCACGTAGCGGCACATTCGACGCCAATAACGGCTTTCTGAAAGGAGGCCGGGTAAAGATACACCTGACCCCTAATCCTTTCGAATCGGGAGACTTCCGCCAAGAGCTAAAACTTGAAGACGGATACATTGAAATTACCGCCGGCAAAGAAAAAAGCATCATCGAGATTTGGGCTGATGTATTCCATCCGGTCATTCATGTAGATGTGAAAGGTAGTCGTAAAACGGATATAGAAGTTTCTTATGAGAGCTGGCGATACAAGAACAGGTTGCTTCGCAAGGATGAATCTCATTTCAACTCTTATAAAGGCAACCCTCCCGAAGGTCTGTTTACAGCGAAGGATTCAATTGGTTTCATAGACAACCAAATCGGATTTTGCCATCGCAACGCAGCAGAAACAGTGTTTGATAGAACCGTAGAACGACAAGGACTGAATGATGTGAAAGATCAGATGATGAATCCTCTGAAACATCTCACCTTTGGTGGAAGAATATATGGCGATAATCTCGTAGCCGGAAAGACATATACGGGAATATACACTGATACAGATTTTAAAGGGTGGAGTCTAAAGAGCAGAAAACCGGCACAGGAGCATCAGATTCGGTTAGCACTTGCTACTTTGCAATGTGAAAACCCGGCAGACTGGGAAACAATGCTCAATAAAACCATCTCGAAAGTTCAAACCGATAAAAAAGCAAAGCAGAAAACCCGGCAGTGGTGGAACTCGTATTGGAAAAGAAGCTATGTCTTCATCGATTCCGGTAAAATAGGGAGTGATTACTGGAAAGTGGGCCGTAACTATCAGCTTTTCCGATACATGCTCGGATGTAATGCGTACGGTAGCGAACCGACTAAATTCAACGGCGGACTGTTTACGTTTGACCCGGTACACATAGATTCTACCCGGGTATTCACTCCCGATTTCCGCTTGTGGGGTGGAGGAACCATGACGGCACAAAATCAACGGTTAGTCTATTTCCCCATGTTGAAAAGCGGTGATTTCGATATGATGAAACCTCAGTTTGACTTTTACGAACGTATGCTGGACAATGCCAAACTACGAACGAAAGTCTACTGGAACCACGAAGGAGCCTGTTTTAGCGAACAGATCGAGAACTTCGGTCTGCCTAATCTGGCCGAATACGATTGGAAGCCACGCCATGAGGGATTCCCGGTAGGAGTAGACAGTAACCCGTGGTTGGAATACACCTGGGACACAGCCTTGGAATTTGCACTCATGATGTTCGATGCGCACTTATATAATAACGAGCCTATTGTTCCGCATCTTCCATTCATTGAAAGCCTACTTACCTTCTTTGACGAACATTATAGCTATCTGGCATTAAGACGGGGAACGAACAAGCTCGATGGAGACGGTCATTTGGTGTTGTACCCCGGTTCGGCATGCGAAACCTACAAAATGGCAACCAACGCCACTTCTACTGTTGCAGCTTTGAAAGTCATTACGGAAAAGCTTCTGGAATTGCCGGAACTTGACGCTACACAACGTGAACATTGGTCGGGTTTCCTAAAACGTATTCCCCCCATTTCCTATCGTGAAGTGCAAGGTAAAAAGACAATCTCACCGGCAAAGATGTGGGAAAGAATCAATAATTCAGAAGTTCCGTCACTCTATCCCGTATATCCGTGGAGAATATACGGAATAGGCCAACCGGAGTTACAGACTGCAATTAATACGTATCTGTATGACCCTGAAGCCATCGAATTCAGAAGTCATATAGGGTGGAAACAAGACAATATCTTTGCCGCCTGCCTCGGCCTGACTGAAGAAGCTGAACGGCTCACCTTATTGAAACTGTCCGATGGGCCTCATCGTTTTCCCGCTTTCTGGGGACCCGGATTTGATTGGACACCCGATCATAACTGGGGAGGAAGTGGAATGATCGGCTTGCAAGAGATGTTACTTCAAACAAACGGTGATTCTATTCTCCTATTCCCTGCATGGCCTGAAAACAGAGACGTTCACTTCAAACTGCACGCTCCCAAACAAACCACCGTAGAAGTTACGCTGAGAAATAATAAAATTGAATTTATGCAGGTTGAGCCAAAGACAAGGGAAAAAGATATTGTTATTTGCCTTCCCTCGCATTTTAATCATAAATCTTTTTACCATGAATAGATGTATTTTAGTAACAGGAGTTTTCCTCTTTTTATTGAGTGCCGGCCTTTTTGCCTCGGATATTGATAAATATTATGCTAAAAAGGAATATATATCTCCCCGTAGAGATACGCTCAGATACAGGGTATTAGAACCTGAAAGAATAGAAAAGAATAAAAAATATCCGCTGGTCCTGTTTTTACACGGTGCAGGTGAGAGAGGAAGTGACAATGAAGCTCAACTGGTCCACGGAGCAAACATGTTCCTGAATCCGGTAATCCGGGATCAACACCCTACCTTCGTAATCTATCCTCAGTGCCCTTCTGAATGTTCCTGGTCTAATAGCAGTAAACCAAACAGCGAGGGTAAGTCCGGCAGCGAAAGATTCCCCGAAAACCCGGAGATTACCATTCCTATGGAAGCTGTAAAAGCAGTACTTGACATGTATATGAACAACGACAACGTGGATGTCAACCGTATCTATGTGATGGGATTATCTATGGGAGGAATGGGTACTTTTGATTTACTGTGCCGCTTTCCCGATTTATTCGCAGCAGCCATTCCTATCTGCGGGGGAATTAATCCTGAACGTTTGGAAAAGGCTTCACCAACCACAGCAATAACCATTTATCATGGAGATAAAGACGATGCAGTTTTCGTAGAGAATTCAAGAGCTGCATACCGGGCCTTGAAAAAGATAGGCAAAACACCAAGATACATTGAGTTCCCCGGATGTGGACATAACAGTTGGGACCCGGCATTTAATCAACCAGACTTTTTAGAATGGTTGTTCAAGCAATCCAAATAGGATGAATATATAAAGTGGGGAGATTGAATCTTCCCACTTTACACATAAACCCATACTGATCAAATTGTCATTTTGCATTTTTAGTTAGCCGAGAATCCGTTACTTCCAACCGGAACCTTACGAGAATGGAAATACACGAATGAAAACAAGCAAACATCAGATTGTTAGTACACTATCGAAATACTTACATTTCTTCCAGACTGAAATATCTCTCCTAAATCATCCTTATAGGAGAAAATCACGTATCAAATAACCCTTTTACCCGGAAGTAGTAACCCTTTTACCTATAAGTAGTAATGATATCACCCATAAGTAGTAACCTTATCACCTGTAAGTAGTAACCCTTTTCTGTATAAATAGCTTGTAAAAATGCAATAACACATAGGGACAGTGCATTTTTATTCCTTACTTATTCACAGAATATGCTGGAATGCGAATCTGCACAATTAAGCGTGTTACAGAAAACAGGAATATTCCACCATTAAGAACACGATTCAGGAATTATATCATCATTTAGACATTTCTATTATCCTCCCTATCTTCCGAAGTCAACTGTACATTTTATCGGTTTCTTATTTTAATAGAGCATCAATCTTTACCACTGTCTGCGGATTACTGGGTCTCAACAAGCCTCCATAATCTACAATAATTCCATCACGGTTAATGAGAAGGAATTGCGGTATACTATGCATATTCCAATGAGCCATGATACGATGATAATCATCAGAAGTCGCCCAATCTTCCGAATAGATACATTCAATATTCTTCCCTCTCAAAGAGAAACGTTCCAGAATCTTATGGTATGCTTCCCGATCTCTACTTCCACAGATACTGGCCATAACCACATCATCGGGCGAATAACGTTTCCTCAGTTCCTTCAAAGGCTCCATTTCCGCCAGGCAAGGGGGACAGGTTACTCCCCAGAAATCAACATAAATCACTTTGCCCGCATACTTTTCCAAAAGATTGTACACAGGGATCATGAACGGCATTTTCTCCCTGGCAGTCGCCTCATCAGCATTATCGCCATAAAGCATATAATGGGATATTGCTTGGGGGGCTTTCAGATAATTCACTTTATCCTGATATAGTTTAAGCATGGGTTGCCTTAAATAGGGAGCCCGAACTATAGAATCGAATTGAGACCTGTGATCAGCGATGTAAGTTGTATCATTATCGCATAAAGAGGTACCTATGGGTTGGAGGTATAAATAGGGAAGGATAGCACGATCTTTGCTAACCTCAATCACATTTGCTAAATCAAAATCACTTTTTTCTCTTCGGGTATGCTCAAAATAAAGGAAGATATATACATTCGCGGCAAGCGAAAACAGACCGGAAAAAACGGTTTTCCCTGAAAAGACAGGGTCAAGTTCCGGCAATAATGCTTTATATCCACTCACATCCTTGCCATCTGCCGCTTGTGATATAGCATTACCAAAGAGTGCAGTATAATAATCTATCAACAATAAGTCCGCCGTATACTCTTCAACTTCTGCGCCCGGCGAATGTTCTTTGAGGAAGTCGGCACGACGTTCCAGGAGACTGGCATACTCTGTTTTCAATTCTTTTTCAAATTCATCAAAGGGTGCTTCTCTGTTATAGGAACTAAGTCTGCGATAGTATCCTCCTTCGGTAAAAAGAGCCATATACTGATTCAGCGCACCGGAAGTTCCGGTAATGCGGGGATGCAACAAATCGTTGAAGTCAATCTCAACATGCAGACTATCACCCGGGTGTACATACAAGTGTTCCGCATAATTGCGAAGAGCAACCTCACGAGTTGAAGCATAAGGACTGAAACGGAAACAGAAAGTACCGTCATCCGCTATGGGAGAAGTGTAAACTGTTTCCAGACCGGACAGATAAGGTATCTCAAGTTTCACCTCCTTCTCCTTCGGATAAACTTCCCTGTTCAATACACGGCCCGATATTATCACTTCTTTCGCCAAATCTTCATGACCCTTCTGAGCCTTACAGCCTAAGAAAGATAAAATTGCAAACAGTAAGCATAGATGTTTCATACGTATTTTATAATTAATAAATGACTAATAAATTCAGCGCACCGTTACAGACAGGCTCTTTCCATATCCGGCAAACTCAGGTGCATAGGCCGATTGGACAGTAGCAATACCGGTTTGGTAAGTCCCCGAACGGTCTATATAAACTTTATACTCTATTTGGACAGTACCCTTTTTAAGTTTGTCAATAAAGAATTCAGCAGAGGTATCACGCATTACCTGATAATAACCGGTAGCATCGGAATGACGATATCCCGACAATGCCTCTTTGGGCTCCATACATGCAGCACGTGTATCTTTTATCTGAACGAAATCCATATCCCGATCCGCCCTCACGGTCAGCCGGACAGTAAGCTCATCTCCCACATGTAAATCCGTCTTTGATGAAACCTCCTTGCCGTCTTTATAATAGGTACGATTGATTTTCAATCCGTTGCCTTTTGCTGATTGCAATTTATCCATATCCTCCAGGCATTGAGCATATACAGCTCCCCAGCCTATTCCTGCACCTGTATGTGCAATTTCTATTTGCCGGGCTCCGACCTCATTACCGGAGAAAGAACGACGGACATACCCTAATGCATCATCAGGAGTCACTACTGCTGTCCCGGCTATTTCCGCTTTCATGGTACTGTTTTCCGCCAATCGGTTATCATCTCCACTCAAGAAAGCATACACAGCATCGGCAGTAGCTACCGGATTATCCCAAACCTGCATTTGTTTTTGTTTAAGCAACCATTGCTTCATTTCAGCAATTGCCAGCGGTTCTTTCAGAATACCGGATAAGGCTTCAATAACAACCACTTGTGTCGGAATTCTGTAACTGCCCCATGAATACCGGGCTTTCGAAGTATCAAAATAGCGCCCCATCTCGGGAGTAGCAACGGAATATTCCAGAATGGATCGCGCCAATTCGTCCGCCTTCACCTTTTTACCCGCTTTATGCAGTATGGTAGCGATAAGTGCCCTGTCGTAAATCGCATCACTCGGAGCACCGGCCTCCAATCTATCAATCATATACGAATAAGCGGTTTTATCAGTTCGCTTTGCCACCTGCTCATCTAAAGCACAGATGTACAGATAATGCAAGGATTGCTCACCGGGTAATCCGTTCTTATTGCCTTTCTTTTCATTTTCCTTCATCTGTCTGTATTCATCCAGCCATTGGGTATGGAGATAGCTTACAGCCTTTTCATACATTCCCTGCACCGGAAGGGTAGATGCACCCATTGTGCGAAGCCGTGCCAGCATTTCCACGATCCGGGTAGTGATGTAACGGTTCCCCGTCATCCCTTTATACCAGCTCCAGGAACCGTCAGGGAGCTGCAATGCTTCCAGGCGGGATACCGCAATACGATTACGGTTACTCATCATGTTCAAGTCAAACAAAAGCGCTATATTTCTCTTCCGCTCTGTTTCATCAAGAGCATCTGCCAGCCAGGGAGTTTCTTTAAGTAACAGCTCTTTTAATTCTTCCTTATCATTAAGATTGCCCGACAATGGCCTTCCCTGTATCTTCCAGCTTTCAAATACCTGCCGGATGCGGGGATTGGCATCGAGGATGGCCACAGACAATGAATTGGCATAGTAAGCACTTGCCCACGACAAAGCATCCTCATCCACAGGATTGCCAATGACGGGTAAAGCCTGTATGGCATACCAGTCAGGATTGGCCGTCAGTTCCACCGTCAGCCGTTTGTTTGTTGCAGTTTTACTTCCATCATTAAACAGACTCCCCAGTGTAATCGATTTACTTTCCGTACCATTCAATTGAACGGGTATCGCTTCAGTCACCCATTGTTTATCGGATAAAACCGGAAGATAGCGCTGCTCGCCGTCACTGAAATTACTACCCTCGGCAATAATTCTGCAAATCAATACCGTAGGTTCCTCCGGGCTTTCTAAATCAAATGATACGGAAACGGTTGCTCCGGCATCCGCACTAAATTCATGTTCCAGGGTTGATATTATCTGATTTGTCTGCGGATCGACCAGTTCCATGCGGGCTGTTCCCTGAATGTTTTCTCCCGACAGATTGATTATTCCCGTACTGATAGCAGGTTTATCATTCACACGAATAAAACGAGGCATATTAGGCTGCACCATAAACGACTTGACAGCTTTCGCCTTAGCCGTTATCTGTCCGTAGTCCATGTTCCGGGTATGGGCAAATCCCATAAACTTCCATTCAGTCAGGCTTTCGGGCAAAGTAAAAGATATACTGGCTATTCCATTCGTATCCGTACGGAGGGCAGGATAAAAGAAAGCAGTCTCTGCAAAATTCTCGCGAAGAGGAACATAAGGAGAACCATCATCCAATGCCACAGCAGCAGAGCACTCAAATACTGCTACAACGGAGTTTCCATCCCCTACCTCAAAACCGTCATCCAGCGTAACTTCATCCGTAAAGCTGATATTTCCGGATTTCATCATCCGGCTATCTTGCTTAATATAGTGATTAGTATTAAAACGCGGAACTTGCCAGAACGGAGTATGCAGAGTACTATATATATCCCACCAACGGAGACCACGCAAAGTGCTGCCCGAATAGGGGAAGTTACTATACATCCAGATGGAATGCCCGGAAGATATCAGATTCGCCCCGGTATCAGGAATAAAACGGGAGAGACTCAGATTGAAGTTCCAGTCATTGATGTATAACTTATCGAGTGAAGCATCATAAAGAGTGGCAAGCAATTGCGCATCAGCCGTTTTCTTGTCCGGATGCATGATCTGAAGTTTCCATTCCTCTTTTCCTCCCGGTTGCAGTTTGTCACGGAAAGTAGCCCATTTCAGCAGTAAGCTCTTTTCCGGACGGGGACGTGCTATCTGTACTTTCTTTGTATACAGCTTACCTTCGCGCATAAAAGCAAAGTTTACGGTGATTCCATCCCCATATTCCGGCTTATAGAGATAGGTAAACTTCCGGATTTCATTATTAAGGATCATTCGTTCGGATTCAATACGTTTATCGCCACAGAATACATCATACAGCAGATAGACCTCTTTCTCACTACTGCCTACATACAGGTTCACCGGATGCCGGGCATCAAGCTCTGCCCCATCCTGATAGAACCATTCCGGTGAGTATGCCGGCAAGTGAGCGTCTGCCAATGAAAAGAGAATAAAGTCCTGTTCCGCCGTACAGGTTCTTCCCTGCCCGTCAAGGACTGAAGCCTCCATTCTATAACGTCCCGGAGTGAGAGCAAGTATATCCTCGGGAATAAATGATTGATAGGTCCCAACTGTACGACGGCACACCTCATTGCCTTTGTTGCCTTTCTCATCCAAGGCATACACCACGTAAGTGGCTTGAAGCGTTACAGGCTGCCGGCTTAAATTCAATGCCAGAATTTGTATAGTATCCCGCTTTTCACGTGCCACTTTGGAGCGCAAACCTTTAATCTGTAAGGCAACAGACTGCTGTCCTACAGGTAATGACAAGGCTCCGCTCTCTATTTCTCCGGTCAGACTGATTACTTCAGCCGTCACTTTGTATGTATAGTAGCGCCCCGGTTTATCAGGTTGGAAATCATCCGGTTCACGCAGAAAGACAGGGAAGCGGAACTTCCCGTCTGCATCGGTCTGCATCTCACCTACAGCCAGAACCGTTTCATTGTCTGAGATCTTCCAGAACTCATTCAGTGAACGGGTTACTTTATAACTGAGTTTACACAAGCCCACCGGAACTCCCGCAAATGTATTTGCTTCGCCACTGACCATTAGTGTATCACCCATATTATAAGTATCCTGACAGGGATGGAAGACAACATCGAATGTAGGACGCTTGTATTCGTCTACACGGATATAGCGGCTTTCGCCATCTTGCACCGATATTTCGAATTCTCCCGGGAGAAGTACCTCAGGGAGTACGAAATCGCCATGAAAGGCTCCAAATTCATCTGTAGCAAGGGATATCTTACCCACTTCCTGCCGGTTAGCATCACGGAGCACTACGTCATTATGAATTCTGGAGAAAACACGGACCGAATCACCCGATTGTTCATACGCTACTCCCGAAACATGCACCACCTGGCCGGGACGATACAACGCACGGTCAGTGAAAAGAGAAACATGCTTTTCCCACTTTCGTGAACCGGGCACATGATATCCCGCATTTGAAAAGCCTGCATAACTGATCTCCATATAATCAGCTCCCGGCTTACGGAGATTTATTCCCAGCCAGTTTCCTACACTGGGTGGAGTCAGAATAACACTCCCTTTGCCATTCACAGGATATGCTTTGATCAAACGGTAACCTTCTCCCGGTGACACACGGTAATAGGCCACTTCGGTACCCGTTACCGGATGTCCGGTCAATCGGTCTACGATATTGATTTCCTGCTTTCCATCGGGTAATCCTAATGATATGGCCTGCAAGGAGGAGACATAAGCCTTTCCATAAGCCGTATATTTACGATGTCCGTCAGGGATAGACTTTACTACATAAATGCCCTCAACGGGGAATTTATAACGCAGTAAAGTATCTGTTTCCTTGTAGTCCGGAGTAGCTGCCAAATCATAATGGCGGCTACTGACCAGTTTTCCATATTGACTTAAAGTGGAAGCATTTATTTCCCTTTCCAGGACAGGACTTGTGACAGGCAGATTCATCCGGTAAAGTTCTACCGTAAGTCCGGCCAGATTACGGTATTTTACTTTCAAGTCAACGTCCTTTCCCGGATAGGCAAAAGGAATTTCCACCATTAGCCTGGGAGTCAATACTTCTGCTATCTGTTCTTTCAAATCATTGGCAGAAAGTGACCGGGGATATTTTGCAAGTCCGGTTTGTGCTGCTTTTAGTTTTGCGGTGTAATCCTGCATTCTATCATAGCGTTCTGCCAACTGGCAGTACACTTCTCCGCAAAGCGGGGAATCAGCAAATTCTTCCGCCCATTGTTTTAATAACGTTATTACTTGCTCATCGGTCAGCCTCAGTCTTTCATTCACTCCGCCCCGACTGACGTCGTTTCCCTTATAATGTAACTTATCCAGCATCAACAATAATCGGGCGTCTGTCATGCCTTGTTGGCGGTAGAAGTCAATCAGTCCGTCATAAATAGATAAAATCTCGGTTTGTATTTTCTCGGCTGATACAGGGTTGGCAATAAAATAGCCGCTTAGCCGGGAGATGGCCTGCCGGGCAAGCAACTGATACATATTATCACCACAATATTTCTCACTCAGTTCTTTGCTGTTGGTCATAGGACGGTAATCCACAGCAGACTTCCGGAAAAGTATTTCTTTATCTTGCAACGAACGTTGGAAATAAGCGATGGCAGTATCGATTGCAGTCTCATCTTTTTTACCTGTATCCAGGATATAATATCCCAGCAGATTATTCAGTATGGCCTGATATACCGTATCTTTTTCTTCCTCCATCCAAGCTTTCAAGGCAGACAATTCGCTATCCAGACTATCAGGAGTAATATCAATGCATAAGGATGCTCTCGTCAAATGTGCTTTCATCATCTGAGACACATTCTTTTCCTGTTTGGCATACTCGTAAATCTTTCGCAATTCTTGTATTGCAGATTTAGGCAGTTGCTTTTGTTCCAGAACTTCAACCTGTTTCCACATTTGTTCATACGACTGAGCGGAAACCCGAAGCGGCAGGCAGATAAGAATACTTATTATACCAGCCCAATAAAACATATTTCTCATTTGTGTTTTCGATTTACGTCCGACAATTAACAGGTTCATTCACAAAGATATATTTTTTATTCTTAGGGTAACATGGCTGTTCAGACTTAATAACATAACAAATGCCAACAGCCCAAGAAACCGGCTACCGGAAAGCACATCATTCCGAACAAAAAGTTACCGGAATGTCTTTTTTACTAACAGATGCCTCTCTGAAAACACCCCAAACAGAATCCTGCCGCATAATCCATGGAATATACATGCACGTTTTCTGCATAAAGCAGGCCGTATATACAATACTTATGCAAGAGAACTATACTTCTTCCATGAAGGAACTATAGATCTGAGGCGAAGGATCTATAGATGTAACGCGAAAGATCTATAGATGTAACGCGAACCATCTATAGATGGGAAACAAACGGTCTATAGATGGGAGACAGACCATCTGTTTTTCTATTATTAGAGTTGTACGTATTTATGTATTACACTATCAATCAATAAAATATTGATTTTCGTTCGTTTCTTTCCGTTCTTCCCTGCATCGGGACAGAAATATCGCATTCTCACTATGCATAAAAAGCAAAGTGTCAAAAACGCAAACGATACCCTCCTTTATCGACCTTGGCAGAATAAAACAAATTAGCTACATTTGCAAATCCAACATAACCCAATATGCAACCGAACTTAAAGGAAATCGCAGAACAATATGGCGCCATGGTATCTTCGATATCACACCGCATGATACAAAACAAGGAAATTGCCAAAGAAGCGGCTCAGGAGGTTTGGTATGAAATCATCAAAAGTATAGATTCCTTCAATGAGCAATCTGAATTATCAACATGGATATACACAATATGCAAACGCACCATACTGCGGTATGCCCGGAACGAGAGAGTCGCCACAATGGATGAACTGAAAGAATTCCGCGACCTTCCTGCCATGGATTATAACGATACCGACCTGGACGAAAAGGAATGGATAAAAACATGTTGCGACTGGTGTCTGACAGCCCAGAACCATTGCCTGACGAATGATGCCCGACTGATATTCATATTCAAGATAAACCTCAACCTGCCCCACAAACAGATTGGCGAGATCATGGGCATGACGGAGGAGAATATCAGACAGATTTCTTCCCGCTCCATCACCAAGATTACCCACTTCATGGATGGCACCTGCCCGTTATATAATCCGCAAGGAACTTGTAAATGCCGGATATGCAAGCAAGTCAACTCACTTAATCTGGAAAAAGAATATACTGCCATAAAGAAGATTATCCGCCTCGTCGACGTTTACCAAAGGCTCGAAAAGGAACTTCCAAGAAAGAACTATTGGGAAAAATTTATCTCCTGAGTTGTCACAGAACAGGAGGCTTGCTCACTAACTACTATGTATAACTTAAAATAAATGATTATGAGCAAGATTGATTTTTTAAAAGAACAGATTATTGAATCACGCGATTTTGTAAACCGTCTGGTATCCGAACTCCCGGAAAGTCTATGGTACACTATCCCCCAAGGCACTGACTCCAATTTTGCATGGCAGATTGGACACCTGATTATCAGTCAGAACTTCCATGCCATAACCTGCATTACAGGAAGAAATGAAGAGGTCTACAAACTCATTCCGCTTATTGATTACGTAAAGATCTTCAATGGGATGGGGACATTACATCGCTCCGTCGAGAAGGACTTAATCCCCACAACAGAGCTAAAAAAGCAATTGAATGCAGTTCATGAGATTTGTATCCGCAACTTATCCCTGCTGGACGACCGTATCTTATCGGAGAACTTAGAACCTATTCCTTTCAAACATCCGGTTGCCAATAATAAATACGAAGCGCTGTCCTGGTGCTTCAAACACGAGATGTGGCACAGTGCCGAAATGGAAGCGATAAAACAGGCATTAGGGCACCCTGTCAAGTGGATGTAATTGGGTACATCGGCACAATTAAAAATTGTATAGCAGTTCTTCCAACGTAACACCACTATCCGCTCCCATCTTTTCCATACGGATACGTTTCAGGCGTTTCTTCACGGAATCCCGCTCCAGATGCATCACTTGTGCCATACTCGACTGAGACAATTGCATTTTCACCATGCAGCAGTAACGCAAGTCGTCTTTATTGAGACTTGGGTAAGTCTGCTGCAAGCGTTTCGTAAAGTTGTCGAAGATAATATCAGCATTCTGCACAATGTCATCCCAGTCTTCATCTGAAAGGATGACATTGCCGCCCTTCTCTAATTCTTGCACCACCTTCTGGCTTAATCTCCTGAAAAAGGTTTCCTTCAGCCTTGCTTCTTTTTGTTCCATTTCCACCATGCGGCGAAGACTCTCGGAAGTAGCCTTACGTTGTTGTTTCAGTTCCTTTTCCTGTTGCACTAGCTGATGTTGCTGCGCCATCAGGCGATTACGGTTACGGCGATAGATGAAATATACCGCACTTGCCACCCAAACCAACAGCAAAGAGATTGTGGTCATCCAATACACATTACGCTGCCTTTCCGCAGCCCGAGTGCGCCAATACAGGTTTTCTACCGAAAGCTGTTCGTGTTTGTAAAGCTCTTGCAATGCAATGGCTTCCTCAGTATGACGATATTTGCGTATGGTATCGGATAATTCAATAAAACGTTGTAGCATAGGATAGGCATCTGAAGCACGACCCATTTTATGATATATTTTCGCCATATTATTATAGGCGTCGGCCACCGAAGAAGGCTCCGGACTGGAGATAACTTTCTGAAAATAGTGATATGCCGAATCATATTGTCCCAGTTTTCCAAACAACTCCAACTTTACTCCATAGAGCGAAAGAATTCTTGCAGTATCTTTAGCCGGACGAAGAGCTATTGATTTATTTATATAATCCAGTGCTTTGGCAGGCTCTCCTTGCTGAGAATAGATACTACCCAGATTTGTATAGATGAAAGGAAGTTGCCGAGGAACAGAATCGGCTAAAGCCGCCTCATAGGCTGCCTGAGCATAGTAAAGGGCGCTATCCAATTGATTCAGAAATAAATATCCGGTAGAAATATCGCACAAGGCCATATTCTTATAGAACATATTTCCCAAATCCAAAGCCGCCTTCAAGGCTTCTTTGGAATAACGCACCTTACCGGAATATTCTTCCTGATTCAAGCAAACAACTCCCAACCAGGTATTCACCCGGTAGAGTTGCTCATGATTACCACTATTTTGCAGGAAAAGCAGAGCTTTCAGAAAAGATTGCATGGCATCGCTCATCCGGTTAAGCCGTCTGTCCAGATGTGCTTTGCAATAAAGGGCCCGTTCGGCATAAAGAGAATCGCCCGATTGGCTGAAATATTTAATTGCCGGCAGCAGCAGGGTATCTGTAGCTGCATTCAACAGTTGTTTCCTGTGGACAGCCTCGGACATCAGTAAGGCATAAAGTGCATAATCGCGTTTCGATAAGTTATGCAACGGTTCTTTAATCTCATTCATTACGGTTATGGCGCTATCCGTCTCCCGTTCCGCCATCAACTTCTCCGCCAAGGCCACGCGATTATCAGGACCACAAGCAACCAACATACCACCCCATAGGATTATCCCTATCAAACTCTTCAATCTCATCTTCAATATCGTGTTATTCGTACGAATCCATCATCACTTCTCCAGTCTCTCCATGAATCAATATCACTCTGGCCATATCCGGCTGAATGGAATCGCGTATATCAATCTCCCACACCGGAATACCTTTTTGCCCGTCTATATACTGATTTACACTGACATGGGTGGTATCCGATAAATTAATATTCCTCAGTTTGGCAAAGATATAAATATCTCTCCATGTATACTTAAAAGCTTTTTCACTTTTTTCGTGCAAGCAAGAGTCAGGCGCCTGTGTCTGCTCATCTTCAGGGAAATGAACTTCTACTTTTTCCGATACTTTTGTTGCGGTCACCGAATTGATCTTCCGTATTACTCCCCATCCCAGCCAGCCGTCTTCCAACTCTATTTTAAGATAGATGCCTCGTTCACCGCTGAGCCGGTATGCAGAGTCAATGGGCAAGTAAATGCGAGTGTAACGATCACCTTGTATAAATATCTCTCCGTAAGAAAATGTATTCAGCAACCATGCAGCAGAACGGGGAATGTTACTCTTACGCGTCCTGTCGTGTGGAGCGATATTGACAATTATATACTCACGGGTCTGTACCCCGGAAGTAAAGCAACTGTTCAGCCAGAACAGAAAGACAACCAGCACATTGGTACATAATCCCACTACAATACCTCCACACATAAAAGCATAGACGAAGTTTCTCCAATGATACCACCGCCCAGTGCTTTTCTTATAGATATAAACCATGCAGCCACACATCGTTATTGCCATAAGGAGAATAACGATTTTCCGGTTCAATCCTAAATAGCTGCCGGAAGAAAATGCAGTATGTATCAGCATTTCCTCTTCTATATACCACATCCTGCAATGCAACAGGAAGAGAAAGACAAAGGCAGGCACCAGAATTTTCCATAGTGCCATTCTTTTCTTCGGCTGCTGTCGGGAGGCATCTTCGCCATGAACCGGTTGCTGTTTGGGTTTAAATTTCTTTCTGCTCATAAATACGGAAAAGCGAAGTGATTACTTGGTTTCTTCCCACTCTTTTTCCAGCTTACCATCGATATCATAGAGTTTCCATCGCCCGATGCGCCGCCCATTCCGACATTCACCCACTTCACGTATACGGTCGTTCTTCACGTAACGCGACTCAAACGGACCGCTCTGCCGGCCATTTATGTAGGTGGATATTTCCCAGTAATCATAGCGATTTGTAACTATCAGACGACGTTCTTTTCCATTGATACGACCGTATTGATAGGTGGCTTCATAAATAAGTTCACCATTCTCAGGATCGTACTCACGATAGAGCCCGTCTTTACGGTCATTTTTCATGTAGAATTCACGCTTACGGGTACCGGTTTTCCTATCAAACGAAACATGCAAGCCTTCTTCCCTGCCATTGACATAGGTTTCTATCATCAATGTATCACCACTTTCGGCAATTGTAATCCATCGCCCATCTTTCTGGTCATTCTTATAATGCCCCAGCACATGAGGAAGCCCAAAGATAAATATGGAGGAATAATCTCCGTCTTTCTGCCCGTTCTCATTATAATAAACGGTTTCATGAAGCTCATAGGTCCCTTTCATGAAAGTGAATTGCTTGCCTACCTGCTTACCGTCTTTATATGTATGATCCATGCGCAATGTGCCGTCAAAGTCATAGCTTAATTCCTTACCATCCTGTTTTCCCATGCGGTAGTTCCTTTCGCGTTCCACTTTACCGGTGGTATAGTAAGTTTTGTGCGCACCGTCCAATTTCCCGTCTTTATAAGACTTCTCTTCTTTCAGTCTCCCCTCATCGGAGTACATCTTGAAGACACCGTTTTTGCGTCCCTCTTTATAAGCACCCTCACATATCAGTTTGTTGTATTCATGCTCTTCATACTTACCATTGTAAAGGCCTTCTTTAAAGTCAGCCAGGATATAGGCAGAATGATAACCGTCTATGATACGGTGCTCACCATCCAAGGGCTTATCAGTCTTCAAGTCCCGGAACAAGATGCGGCCGTCTCCCATATTTATAGCTGACACCTGCTCTATCTGATACTCTTTCTGCGCACAGACATTCAGAAAGGCAAAAAGCAAAAGGCCAATAAATAAAATCAGCTTTTTCATTATGTCCTACAGTTTAAGAATCAATCGTTTTCCGCATCTTTAAGCATCTGCCTTATTACATCCGCATGATCGAGATAATCGTTTCCTGATAAGGTCAGGACATTGGTCAGACCGATAATGTTGCTGTCAGAATCGTAAGAAGTCAGTAAACAATACATCTCCTGCCCTAATTTATCCTCTTCCACATGAATCTGGACCGGTGCGCTGTATGCTCCGGGCAACTCTGCCAGATACTCAAAGTCTTTTCTGAGAAACGCTTCCAGGATTCTGTTTATATCGGTTTCATCGCGTTTGAACTTCTTCAAACCCACCTCTTTTATCTTACCTCCACTCTCGCTATTATAATAATCGAAATTGCTCAAATACGCTGCAAGCAGACATATTAATACAGCAATTACTCCGACCGTCCGAACCAACCAACCCGCTACAGGGATAAAACCAGGAAAAATAACAATAATAACAGCGACTACAGCCAATCCATAATAAAGCATCGGCTTAACATTGTTCTTTCTTTTTTCAAATTTCACCGGGTTTGCTGCATAGAATTCACCCATATAGCTTGGGTAGAGTTTTGTTTGATTTTCCATAAATATTACTTTTTATAATGATTAATAATAGTTCCATCTTTCCTGGTTATCGTATGAAAACAAAAGTAAAAAGTAACCTGTAAATAATGAAACAATCGTGGGGGATAAATGAAGGGGATAATCCATAAACTAAACAGCTGTTTTTCAAATGATAACTCTATATAAAGGATAGACAAATAAGGGGACATTTGCATAAAGGAACTGATTCCATCAATAGCTTTTCATAAAGAACCAATAAAGGAGCAACATTACCTGCTACCAGACATATACTTTCTTGCTTGTCCCTATATTTTTATAATTACTACTATCTGATTCACTTTCCCGAATCGGATAACATCTTTTTCTGGAATCAGATATTTTCTCTGGTTCATCTGCAAGAAAGGCAATTACTTTCATAACTTGTATTCCAAAACAAAACCGGGATGATGAGATATAAATCTCATCATCCCGGCATTTACTTCCTAATTATTGATGTTTTATTTCGTACTTGCCAACATTAAAGTAACATTATCATCATTCATTTCATAAACAGTCTTTTTAATACTGCTGTCGTAAGCATTGCTCTTGGAGTTCCAGCGGGCATAGCTAAGTTCAACTTCATTGTTGGCATAGAAAACATCCATCTTGAAGTAAGGAACCCAAGCTTCTTGTGAGCTGTCCCATTTAGAAGCTTCCTTGCTGGTCACACGGTTTTCTGTATCGTAAGTGTAGGTGTAACGGAGGTGGCGATACAGATGTCCATCTTCGTTCTTAAAGATAGTCTTTGCGGTCATCAACTCGCCGGTCATCTCTTCGTTCTTCACATACTGAGTAGGATTACTTGCATTTGCAGAGAAGTTCATTACACTGGCCATTACTACTGCCAACATTACCACTGCTTTAGAAATTAAGTTCGTTTTCATAATCGTTATTTTTTTTATTGTTATTACTTCTTGTTTTTTAAGAGGAAGTCTTTGTCAACCGCCTTCGACTATATATAGTCAATTGGCGTGCCAAAACAATAAAACACTGATTATCAACGAATATACGATTTCAAGCTATGTTCATTTCCGGACAAGTGTCCGCATGAAAACGAACAGTAAGGACAAAAAAATATTCGAGACACAGTTTAGTGCCCCGAATAAATATAGTAATCAAATAGCCGGAACTATATGTTTTCTTCCAGCATCAGCCCCACACCTTTCACCGTTTTAATGCTGACTGATGAATCTTCAGCTATCAACTTACGGAGTTTCGTGACGAATACATCCAGGCTGCGGGAAGCAAAATAATCATCTTCCGTATTCCAGAACTTATCAAGAATGGCTTCGCGGCGTACTACATCTCCTCTGTTCTCACAAAGCATTTGCAACAGTCCGGCTTCACGGGCGGTCAATGTCTTGTTTTCACCGGATGAATGTTTCAATATGGCGTGCGTAGCATCAAGCACATATTCCTTTCCAATCTTGTAACATTCGCTTTCGTCCTTACTCTTTTCACCTTTGGAGAGTTTCAACAAAGCATGAATATGGGCATCCAGTTCTTCGGGAATGAAAGGTTTCTTGATATAATTGTTGGCTCCCAACTCATAGCCTTTCAATACATTTTTGGGAGAAACCAAACCGGAAGAAAAGATTATAGGCGTCTCTTTATCCACCTCACGGATACGCTTCACCATCTCATAACCATCCATGATGGGCATTTCTATATCCGAGAGAATGACATCGGGACGGTGTTCCCTCCACATTGCCAATCCTTCTTCACCATTGGCGGCTGCCAACACTTCATAGCCCTCTATGATATCTTCCAATCCGCTCTGAACGATGTAACGCAGGCTGGGATCGTCCTCAACTAACAATAACTTTATTGTATCCATGTCTTTGATATGAATTGTATTAACTTTCTATACTATAAATTATCAATTAACCTTCGCTCTTCCAATTCTTGCTTAAGCGTTTTCACAAGTTGCTCCTCCGAAGGTAAATAAATCTGGTATTTACTTGACAATATGGTAGTGTTATTTTCTGGTAGCGAATAACGAACTACCATATTATTTTTATCTGCACATAGCAATATCCCGATAGTAGGATTCTCTTCCGGAAGTTTTTCCTCCCGATCATAATAGTTCACATACATCTGTAACTGTCCTATATCCTCATGGGTTATCTTCCGGGTTTTCAGTTCTATAACAACAAAACAGCGCAGCAGACGATTATAAAAAATCAAATCTGCAAAGAATTCGTCATCTTCAAGTAGCAGACGCTTTTGCCGGGCCACAAAAGAAAAACCATTTCCTAATTCTAACAAAAAATCCTGCAAATGGGTAATCAATGCCTGTTCAAGGTCTTTTTCATAATATGCCGCTTCCTTTTTCAAACCAAGAAACTCTAACACCATAGGATCTTTAATGATTTCCAAAGGTGTCTCTGGGATACGCTCTCTACGTGCTACAGCCAAAACAGCCTCCTTATCATTACTTAATAACAAACGTTCATAAAGGCCTGAATTGATTTGGCGTTCTAACTCACGCGCTGTCCAACAATTGTTCATCGCTTCCAGTTCGTAATATTCCCGCTTATCCGGATTATCTATTTGAATAAGAAGCCTATATTGAGTCCAATTGAATTGTGAACGCAGTGCGTTCACAATTGGATAAGTTTTATAAAATTGGCGGCAGAAAGCCAATTGACGATAAGAAAACCCACTGCCAAATTCCGGGACAAGCTCCTTAGAGAGATTTTTCAGTAAGTAAGCTCCATAATCGGCACGCTCCTTTCCATCTTGTTCCTCTTCAAAAATACGCTTCCCAAGTGTCCAATACATCTGTACACGACAGAAGTCTACACTTCGTACAGCATTAGTGCGTGCCTGCTGGATGATTCCTTTGATTTCTGAAAGAAAATCTACCTTTAATGACTTATCTAACTCCATCTTTATCAGTTATGATATCAGCCACAAAAGTAATAAATTATTCGTTAACCCGAAGATAACATTGCGATATCATTCATTCTTATTACTCCTACCCTGCCTTTACAACATCAAAAATCAGGATTGTATGGTCATGCCAAAAAGAATCAGTACTTTTGGACACCAAACTAAAAGTAATTACAATGAATAAAATCATTCTTATTCTGATTATCGCAAGCATGTTCTTCACAAAAGGATATGCCCAGCAGGCAGAAGTCCTTACGTTGGGAGTCTTCCACTTCGAATTTCCCAATCTGGATGTGCAACAAGTATCCGAAGAAGACCAGATAGATGTACTATCTCCTCAATATCAAAAAGAAATAGAGTTAATATCCAAGAAACTGGCACAATTCAAGCCGGATGCCGTTGTCATTGAATGGCCTTTATACAAACAGTCAGAGATAGACTCTCTCTATAACTCATACCTTACCGACAAGCATGAGTTGAACAGAAACGAAATTCAGCAGCTAGGTTTCAGAATAGCCCGAATGTGCAATGCCAAGATATACTGTGCAGATGCTTGGGGAGCACACACTACCCACATAGAGAAACTGCTGGATGATGATGAAAGTAATGAATATCTGGCTTTTGAAGAAAGTTTCTCGAACTCTCCCGACTCTGCTTTATACTATGAAGATGAACCCATCTTCAAGCAACAGGGAATACTTGCACAACTGATACATCTCAATGATCCGGTACGTATCAAGAAAGATTTAGGAAACTATCTTATCAAGCATTTCAAGTATGAATCCGTCAAAGGCGATTATACCGGAACAGATTTTGAATCCGGAAGATGGTTCAACCGGAATCTAAGGATACTCAGGAATATCCAGCGGATTCCCGATGCCGCCGGTAAACGAATACTGGTTATTTTCGGCGCAGCGCACATGAACATCCTGAACTATCTGTTTGAATGTTCGCCCGAATACAAACTACTGAATATAAACGATTACCTGAAGTAAATGTCTGATTCTTCTATCTTATCGGAAATGAGAACTTTGGCGGTCTAATCGTAGGGCCGCCACCAAAGTCACCACCGCCACGATTATCAAACACCGCGCTACGCAGAATCTCGTATATTATTCCGCCTACATCCAGCCCCAGCTTAAACTTCTCGAAGTGATAATAAGGTATCACAACGGGAACCGTCTGCCAACCTCCACGCATGGCATCGTAATAGCGCTGGGCACCGACCTCCACACCAAAACGTTCGGACATATCAAGAGACATCGTAGCACCATAACTATTAGTGCTCATCCCATAAGAATTACCGATATCATACGAACCGAAGACATTGAAGGCAACCCGGTCGGAGGCACGATAAGTCAGCCTGCCCGCAGTACTGAAGGCTTGCCCAGTGATGTGAGACATATTTATCTTCATGGCATTGGCACGAAGTTGCAACGATAGTCGATCGTTAAAGATATGCTGATATCCTAACGAAGCATTATTGAAACGCCCGATGCCCGGAAGACTGGTCTGGCTCCCGGAACCGAATACCGCTCCATGAGGAAATTGCCTTAATACACCTCCTGTGCTATAATCGCCCCGGAATAGCGGAGAAGGATTTATATGATAAGGGATACGGAGTTCCTCTTTCAAGGAGAAAGAAGGTAAATCACCTAACTGTATAGGATTAATCAAAGGATATACAGTCTTTTCGGGAAGCAGGTTGACGGATGGAAGCTGAAATGCAGCTTTCGGCTTTATCAACATACTATCAAGAGTGAAGCGTGTACTATCTTCCTGTGCAGAAAGCAACTGCAAACCAGAAATGAACAGAAAAAATAATCCCCAACGAATTGGGAGCCAAGATATGCCAACCCTGCGTGTCATAATCTACCTCCTTTGTTTTTTACGGACTCTGTATACAAAAATAGTAAAAGCCTATCTGAATAACAAATAGTTGAGCACATTTCATCTTTGCCAGCAGGCTTTTTTAACGCAAGGGGAATTGTAGCGTAAATTCACTGTAACTCCCTTCCATACTTTCTACCTTCACCATACCACCGTGGGCACTCACCACCTGCAACACATAATTCAATCCTAACCCAAAACCTGATGCACCCGTCTTACGACTGCCGGAAGCAACCCTCTCGAACTTATTGAATATCTTATGCTGTTCGCTCAAAGGAATACCAATACCGCTATCATGCACTCTAACAATGGTTCCATCCTCTGTCTTTTTACCTGAAAGAATGATCAGAACCTCTTCATTAGAATACTTGATAGCATTGTCCACCAAGTTAGAAAGTATCTCATGCAGACAGAAAGCATCCGCATAAACACTACATCCTTCTTCACAATCTATATCGAAATGAATCGTCTTCGCTGCTTTCAACTGATACTTTTCTGCTATATCCCGTAACAACGGCCTTAAGGCAACTTCTTCTTTATGTAGTTCCAATTCTCCACGATCTATCTCTGTCAGCATTACTACACGATTGGAAAGTGTCAACAGATGTTCGCACTCATCTCCCATTACTTGCCTGTAACGGACCAGCTTCTCAGGCTTATCCGCCAATTTACCACTTGCCAGGATATGTGCTCCCATCATGACAGACTGCAACGGTGACTTCATATCATGTATCATGGAGTAAGTAAAGTCCTTCTGAAACTGCTCCAACCGACGCTGTGCCCGCAACATACGTATCTGAAAGAAAACACAGAGAGATATGAAAAGGAAAGCAATAAGCAGCGGCACCTGCATATACCATGTGGTACTCATAATAGTACGTTGTGGTGAACGAACCACAGCAAAGATGCAACTCGTACTATCCTTATCCAACGGAAACAACCGGGTAGTAATATCCCCGAAGTCAACAGTCGGACTACCTGTATAAAGTATTAACTCCCGGGATGGATACCTGATCCAACGGATATCCGCTCTGTCCGGAAAGCCTGTTTCCAAAAGCTGTTTCCTGAAAACACTGTCGGCAAACTGCAAGGAGAACGGAATGGGCACACGGCTACGCAGACTAATCGTATCCTGTATATCATAAGCCATCTTTACGCGGAAATCTTCATCAAACTTATTGTAAAGATGTCGTATGACACTCAACTGTACCCGGTAACGATAACCTTTCTCCAGATATACCTTATAAAGTTCATTCATCATACGCCTCGGATAAGGGAGAAATTCTCCCGGTGAACTATCCCAATTAAAATCAGGATTAGCCTTAGTGAAAAGCGGATACCTATGTAAGTCTGCCTCCCGGTAGAAAGCCTCTTCCAATTGCTCCTCCGCTTGATACCGTATCTTTTGAGATGTAATATAATACAAATATCCCGACCAGACAGCCAGCAACAGGAATACTCCCGCCAGGCTGACTATAGAAATTGCTTTAAGAGAAATAGGCCTGCCTGTACTTCCTTGCCGGATTTCTGCTTTGGCATGTGCCAGAGTAGCATTGGTTCTCTCAAAGAGTACGTTGCTTTGTGCCTCTATCTCTTGCCAGTTTTCTGTGGTTATCAAGTTCTTCATCCGGCTGACGGGATGTTTCATTTCTTCGGCCAACGTATAGAAGTCCTGTTGTTGTTTCTGCAAGTCATGCCGTTGACGGAACACCGACTTCATTTGTACAATCAAGGCATAGACAGCCGTACCCAGCAATAGCCATGTAATGAATGACAGTAACAGGAGTCTCTTCTCCATCTCCTTGGCAGGGAAAGAAAGAATGGCACGGACAGCCTCACCACGGGATTTAAAGGTAAAAGCAGTTTCGGAAGTAACAGCGGCAAAGTTACGGATACTTACCTGAGGATTGGTACTTGCCAGCACCTCATTTGTATTTACATTAATGCGCTCCACGGTCAGCGTTCCATCCATGTCTAACTTCCGCAACTTATTGTGCAACACGCTATCTATGGTGGCTAACGGAATTTCTTTTATTCCATACACCCGTTGCAAAGCCTGTGCCACTTGCTGGGAAGTACGCTTATTCCTTTCATTCCCATCAATCCGCTTGTATTTAGGATTGGGTGCATACGCTATGATAGCTATTGAATTATCAGGATAAGGAAGGTTGTTCACCAAATTATCCACTGTCTCCGTGAAAGACATCCAAAAACACTTGTTTAGTAACTTCTCCGCTTCCTGTATCTGTGCATGGAAAGCATAAAGCATTCCACCCAACTGTATCAACACAACAGCAATCAGACTCACAAGTGAAAGAGAGATGACAGTACGTAATTTCATCTTATCCGTTTATATTCGCCTGCAAAAATAGCAAATAACTATGGATCACGGAGTAATGTACTACTTTTTATATGCGATGAGAATGCATTCTTTCCAGCCAATGGCAAGGTACGATGAAAAGAAACGAACGAAAATCAGCATCTCACTGATTAAAAGAGGAATATAAAAATACATACAACTCTAAAAAAATACAAGGAAAGCTTTCCAGAGTTGCAAAGATATCGTTAACCTAATGATAACATTACGATAACATTCATCCTCATGCCCCTGCCCTATCTTTGCAACATCA
>OGRO01000758.1_pt1 | contig 29915 bp, 31 predicted proteins | sample 1553451 | NCBI WGS metagenome assembly OGRO01 (sample SAMEA2580021, study PRJEB22360) | human gut metagenome | reverse complement strand
CGTATATATTCTTTTTATAAAAAAGTCAAAAAATAAGAGAGGAAAAATTCCTCTCTTTAAATTACGCTGCGCTATCAGAGCTACCTTTAATTTTTTGAATAATTTCCGAAATAGCAGAGCTTCCGGCCATTAAAGTTAATCCTGTTAAAATTTCTCCCAAAATAGTAACCGACTCAACTAAACCTAAACCAAATACTAAATCTAATCCAAATCCGAAGCTAAGCCCAAACGCAAAAATCGCAGCAACCGCAATGGTAACATATTTTCCCCAAGATTTTTCCGCCCATAGAGGCTTAAATCTATCAATAATGTACCACATAATAGTTGATAATGCTAAAATTAAACCTAACATATCCATATATAAATCCTCCTTGTTTTTCACTATGCTCATTTATAAAGTCAATAAAAAAATCTTTCTCTTTATAAAATTCGTAAATTTGATTTTTTGAAAAAATAATGGTATAATATAATAAATAAAGGAGGAAAAATAATGGAAAATACTTCAAATAATATTTATCAGACTTATGATAAGATTATTCACTCTACATTATTAAACATTAATGCAGAATCAAAAGATGGTAAAATTTTTTTAAGGGATTTTAATAAGAACAATATCAATCATCTTTACTTTTTTGAAATCGCAAAAATATCACAAACCTTTTGGAATTTTCAAATTATTCTTGACATGCCATTATTGGAATATCTTCGATTTAAGTTTTCTCATAGAAAGTTAAGTATCCGAAAAATGAAAAAGAAAGATTATGAAAAAGGATTTAATATTGAAGAAATATTGAATTTTATTCAAGAATCTTTTAAGGCGCCGGCTTGTATTTTTTCCAATATTTATCATACCTATTATAAAAAAGGAGAATGAGAATGTATCAATTATATACAGATGGAAGCTGCAAGGGAAACGGAAACGGAGATAGTATAGGCGGATATGCTTTTGTAGTTATAAATGAAAATAATGAAGCTGAAATGAAATTCGCAACAGGAGCTATAAAAAATACTACAAATAATAGAATGGAATTATCAGCTATAATTGATGGATTAGAGTATATGAATAAAAATCATAAAGATTTTCATTGTGAAGTTTTTACGGATAGCGCCTATATTTTTAATTGTTATAAACAAAAATGGTATGTAAGTTGGAAAAAGAATGGATGGAAAAATTCTAAAAAAGAGCCAGTAAAAAATAGAGAGCTATGGGAAAAACTTATTCCGTATTTTGAAGATAAGAGATTTATTTTTAATAAAGTTAAGGGTCATGCTGGACATAAATGGAACGAACAAGTTGATACTATGGCTCAATCGGCGGCGGAGGGATAATATGGTTAATATAATCATACCTTATTATAACGATAAAGAAGGAATTCGAGAAGCATTAGAGTCATTGAAAAATCAAACAAAAAAAATGTTTATTATAACTATAGTGGATGATAATAGTCCAGAAGATATTCAAGAAATAGTTAATGATTTTAACGCTACTCTTAATATTAAATATATAAGAAAACAAGTTAATGAGGGACCTGGGGCAGCGCGTCAATGCGGTATTGATTCTTGTTTACCATCTGTTGATTATATTATGTTTTTAGATTCAGATGATATACTTTATCCGCGCGCAGTCGAAATATTATATCGTGAAGCTAAGTTAAATAACGCTGATATAGTTGCAAGTGATATAATGGTAGAGAAGCAGCATGATTCTGGAAAAGTTATGAAGGCTGAAGATTCAACAACTTGGACACATGGGAAAATTTACAAAAGAAATTTTCTTGAAAAAAATAATATTTACTTTTTTAAAGAAATAAGATATAACGAAGATGCTGCCTTTAATTTAATTGTATATGAACTAGCAGAGAAAAAATTCTTTCTTCCAGAAACAACATATCTATGGAGAGATAATAAACAATCTCTAACAAGAAAAAATAGAATAGAATTTGTTAAAAAATATAATTATCTTTATGTTTTAGGGCAATGTAAAGCAATTCTTAAAATTGCTAGTGTAAAAAAAGATGTCAAAAATCTTATTTATATTATCGAAAATATATATAATCAATATCAATTTGAATTATATTATGAAAACGATACTTCAGAAGAGGATAAACTAATTTTTGATGTCTTAAATAATCCTAAAATTGTTGAAATTTTTGATGATAAAAAAGTACGAAAAGCTATTGGAACAAATACTAGGGGTGGTTCTGTCTTTGATGATGTAGTAGTTATACATAGACAGACTTTTTTGGATTGGGTTAAACAATATAATAAGGAGATAAAAGATAAATTATGGAAATAATCGTAGTTAATGGATATCCAGAAAGTGGTAAGGATACTTTTGTGAATTTTTGTAGAGATATTGTAGGAGAAGCCTATTGTAAAAATATTTCTACGGTTGATTTTGTTAAATATATTGCTACAAAATGCGGATGGGATGGAACCAAAACCGCAAAAAATAGAAAGTTTTTAAGTGATATGAAAGATTTACTAACAGAATGGAACGATGTTCCCTTTCAGAAAGTTAAAAAGGAAATTGATTTTTTCCGTAGAGATTTAGAATCTTACGGAGTAGATAAACATGGAATTATTTTTATTCATTGTAGAGAACCAGAAGAAATTGAGAGATTCGAAAAAGAGTTGGGTGCGAAATCTGTTTTTATAGATAGAGAAGAATCTAAGAAGGAACAGTCTAATCACTCAGACTCAAGAGTTGAAAATCATTCGTATACTTATAAAATTGATAATAACGAAGATTTAGAGCATTTGAGAGAAAGCGCAGAAACTTTTATAAAAATTTTACGGGGCGAATTAAAAATTGACTTTTCTGTATAATTATGATATAATTATTTTCGTTAGAAAGGAGAGATAAAATGATTGATAAAGTAGATTTTAAAGAACTTGAAGCAGAAAAGTATTGGAGTAATAAAATATTATTTTCACTTATAAATTAAGGTGACAATAATGGGTTTTATTTATCTTATAACGAATAAAATTAATAATCGTGTTTACATTGGTCAAACAAAACGAAATATAGAACAGAGATGGAAAGAACATCTACGCCATTGTGAATTAAATAATGGTCAAATTCTTGGAAAAGCTATTTTGAAATATGGAATAGATAATTTTACGATACAAGAATTAGAACAATGTGATGATACTAAATTAGATGAACGAGAAAAGTTTTGGATAAAAGAATATAATAGTTATTATAATGGTTACAATGCAACATATGGTGGCTCTAGTAATTTTATTATGACAAATCGTATCAACGAAGTAAAAGAACTTTGGGATAATGGGCTTGGACAAAAAGCAATAGTTGAAAAAACTAAACTAAATGTAGAAACAGTCCATAACTATCTTCTGAAATCAGGAATTTCTAAAAAAGATATTCGTGAGAGACAAAAAGAATTAATTAAAAAATCTAAATCGAAAATGGTTTTTCAGTATGATTTAGAGTATAATTTTATAAAAGAATGGCCTTCTTTAATGGAAGTAGAAAGAAATACCGGAATAAATCATAGAAATATATCTGCTGTTTGTAATAAAAAACGAAAAACCGCAGGAGGATATATTTGGAGTTATACAAGGGAGGAAAAATGAGTCTAGTAATTAATGGAGTAAACTTTAATGAGCTAGAAAGTGAAAAATATTGGTCTTTTCCTAAGTCCTATAAAAAGGATTCTAAAACTGAAACAAGAAACATGATTTTTTCAGGAGATTATATCGGCGCAAGAAAGATGGATGGAGCGTATTATAGATTTATTAAAGAGGATAATGGAGATATGATTCTCCAAGGTCGCTCAAGAAGTGTATCTGGAAATTTTCTTGATAAAATTGGCCACGTTCCACATCTTATGTCTTTTTTTGAATCTCTCCCTAATGGAACTTGTCTCTTAGGAGAACTTTATTTTCCCAATAAAGAGGGTTCGCAAAATGTAACTACAATTATGGGATGTAAAGAAGATAAAGCTATTACTCGCCAAGAAGCGGGAGACAAACTCCATTATTATGTTTTTGATGTATGGGCATATAATGGAGAATCATATCTAGCGAAGTCTATGACGACTAGAGTTCAAACTTTAAATACTATTGCAGAAAAATTTTGTAGTAACGATTATGTAGATTTTGCTAAATATTGGGACGGAAAGGAACTATGGGATAATCTTCAAAAGATTCTTCTTTCTGGCGGAGAAGGAATCGTTATGACGAAGAAAACTTCACATCCAGAACCAGGCAAAAGACCAGCAAGAAAAACTTTAAAAGTTAAGAAAGAAATCGCTAATACGATTGATTGTATCTTTACTGGTCATTTCACAGCTCCTTCAAAAGAATACGAGGGAAAAGAAATTGATACTTGGAAATATTGGGAAGATATGAGAACAGGAGAAAAAATCGAAGGCGCGCTTGCCAAAGATTTTTATAAAGGAAGCCCTATTATTCCCGTAACAAAACCATACTTCTATGGTTGGGCAGGTAGTCTTGAAATTGGTCTTGTAAAAGGAGATAAAGTTGTCCCGATTGGTTATCTTAGCGGTCTAACAGATGATATTAAGTCGCGCCCACTTGATTTTAAGGGAAAAGTAATTGAGATTTCTTGTATGGAAATTTTACCAACGGGAGGTTTGCGTCATGCAAAATTTGTTCAATTCAGAGATGACCTTACAATCAGAGATGCAACCTGGGAAAAAGTCTTTGGATAAAATATGAGCAGTTACGAAGAACATATTTTGAAGATTTTAGTAAATGAAAAAATCAATTTTGAGCGAGAAAAGACCTTTCCCGATTTAAAGGGAGGGTCTTATCGCTATGATTTTTATATTCCAGAGAAAAATATTTTAATAGAAGTTGATGGACAATTTCATTTTAAACCAATTCGAGGAAGAAGAGAATTACTAAAGCAACAAGAACATGACCGAAGAAAAAATTCATATTCTTTATCAAGAGGAATTTCTCTATATAGAATACCTTACTGGGAAATATCAAAGATTAAAACTTTTCAAGATATTGTAGATAAAAAGTTCTTGGTACAAGATAAGTGGTATAATGATAATCTAAGAGTTCCTTCTTAAAGCTATTGAGTTGTCTTCCGCTTTTACTACTTAAATAGAGCGGAGGTGATACCAGTGAGCTTAGAGCAATTATGTGACTATATTATATTAGCTGGCGCGGTAGTTATGGCAGTATATAATATAATTAAAGTTTTTGCGAAACCTACATCAATTTTTAAACGAAAAAAAGAAAAAGAATATTCTGAGAATCTAAAGAGAAATTTAGACAATCTAATCCCAAAATATCTCAAAGAACACGACTTAGAAACTAGAGATAGATATTTAGCTGATAGACAAAGATACTTACAAGAAATTACAAATGAAGTTCTTTCAAACATTAAATGTGATTTAGATATTATCAAAGATACAAATAAAAAACAAAATGAAACAATAGATATTTTAAGAAAACAGGCAGTTGATGTTCTTAGACAGAAAATTGAAAAAATCTATTACGATTATCGTGATTCAAGAGAGCTTCCACGTTTCGCTTTAGAAAATTTAGAAGAACTTTACTCTGACTATAAAAAAGGTGGTGGAAATCACCACATAGATAAACTTTATTCAAGAATGAAAACTTGGAAAATCATTGAGCAAGAACCCGAATATGAACGAGAATAAAATAAGAATATAGCGAGCGAAAATTTTCGGCGCCGTAGGAGAAATAATTATGAATGATTTGGATAGCGTACAAAAAGAAATTGTAAATTCCACTGAATCAAAAATTTTGGTTGTGGCCGGAAGCGGAAGTGGAAAAACAAGAGTTTTAACTGAGCGAATAAAACATCTTCTTTCTAATGGAGTAAATCCAAAGGGAATAGTTGCAATTACATTTACCAATGCCGCAGCAGACGAAATGAGGGAACGCCTGGGAAAAGAAGCGGATGATGTTTATATCGGAACTATTCATGGATACGCAAATAGGTTACTTCTAATTGGAGGACTGGAAACCCATCAATATATCGAAGAAGAAAATTTTGACGAATTTTTCTCAGTAATAAAAAAACATCCAGAAGTAATTGTTCCAGTAGAACATTTACTTGTAGATGAATTTCAAGATATTGATGATAATCAATATGATTTTTTAATCAATATGATAAATCCCGACAATTTTTTCCTAGTTGGCGATGATTGGCAAAATATATATAGTTGGCGGGGGAGTAATGTTCAATACTTTCTCACACTTGCCTATGACCCTGCAGTAGCTGTATATAAAATGGAGAATAATTATCGTACTGGTTATAATATTGTAAGTTTTGCAATGGGATTCTTAAAACCTATAAAGAATAAAATTAGAAAAAAAGTTATTCCAAAAAATCCCAATATGGGCACTTTAATTGAAAGAGATACTATTGATATTCCATATATTGTTTCTGAAATTATGAAAGAGCAAGATTTTGGAAATTGGTTTATTTTAACTAGAACCAATGGCCAGATAGAAGATGTCCAAAGAAGTTTAAGAAATTTTAATATTCCATCAGATACTTTTAAGAAAAGCGATTTATCAAACGACGAATTAAAAGACAAGATGAAACAAAATACAGTTAAAGTTCTAACAGTTCATTCAGCTAAAGGGCTTGAAAATGAGAAAGTTGCGGTTATCGGAGTTAATCCAGTATATGATGAAGAAAGACGGGTTGCATATGTGGCCGCGACAAGGGCCAAGAATAAATTGATTTGGTGTTATAAAAATAAAAAACCTTATAAAAAAATAGTAAAGACTTTTAATTGGGAATAAAATAAGAGGAAGGAATTTGAAAATTCCTTCCTTTTTTGTTATAATAATAATATATGAAAGGAGGAAAATAAATGGAACAAAAAAATAATTCTAATTATGGAATAAATGATATTGAATCCCTTTCTTTTAAAGATGGAGTTAGAAAGCGTATTGCAATGTATCTCGGTTCGGCAGATATGCAGGGAGTATACAATGCAATTCAAGAAATTATTTCTAATAGTATTGATGAATATTATATGGGATATGGAAACAAAATAGAAATCGGTCTTGGTCCCAATAATATGGTTGTTGTTTCCGATAGAGGACGAGGCATTCCTTTTGGAATCAAAGACGATGGAACAAACGTTCTGGTCGATATTTTTTCTCGTCCGCATACTGGCGGAAAATTTAATGATAAAGTTTACAATAGTGTAGCAGGATTAAATGGCATTGGAGCAAAAGCGACTTGTCTTTCTTCTCTCCGCTTTAATGTAAGTGTAGTTAGAGATGGCCGCCATGCTATGGCAAATTGGGAAAAAGGAAATCTTATTGATTATAAAGAAGAAGATTGGTCGAATAAGCAGGAACATGGCACTTCTATTCAATTTGCTCCAGACCCCGAGGTTTATAATCTTGAACCCATTGTGATAGATTTTAATATTCTGTGTGAAAAGTGTAAAAATCTTTCATATTTAACAAAGGGATTAACCTTTGAATTAGAAACAGATGGTAAAAAGGTAACTTATTGCGCTGAAAATGGATTATTGGATTTGATTAAAGATAATGTATCTAATCCAATTCACAAAACACCAGTTTATTTTGAAATGGAAGATGGTCAAAATAAAATTGAGCTGGCTATGCAATGGACAAGAGACAACGAAAAGTCTTTTGTATTTACTAATGGTCTTGAAAATATCGAGGGCGGTACTTCTCTAACAGGAATGAAAACCGCAATTACAACCTTTATGAAAAAGCAATTTAAAGGTGAGTTCAGCGGTGATATTGCAAGAACAGGTTTGGTATATGCTGTATCCTGTAAGACCCCCAATCCTTCTTTTGCTAATCAGACAAAGACAAAAATTAATAATCCTGAACTAAGAGGACTTGCACAGCGCGCGACTGGTCAGGCTTTAAATGATTTTTCTATTCGTAGAAAAAGCGAATTTGACCAGGTTCTTGAATTCTTGATAAAAGAGAGAAAGGCTGAAGCCGCGGCAGAAAGAGCAAGACGACAAGTTCTTGAAACTACTAAAGAAATTTCAAATGATAAAAAGAAAAGAATTATACTCGCAGACAAATTAAAAGATTGTAAAATTCATGGAAAAAATAGTGGTTCTGTTTTGGCAATATGTGAAGGAGATTCTGCACTCGGAGCTTTAGTTCAAGCTAGACCAATAAATAATGTTGCACTTATGCCAATTAGAGGAAAAATTATTTCAGCCTTAAAACATGATCAAGAAAAAATATTACAAAATGAAGAAGTAAAAAGTATTTTTTCTGCGCTTGGTTGTGGTTTTTTTAATAATTATTCTTCTTCAAAATTGCGTTATCAATATGTAGCTATAGCTGCGGATCAAGATCCAGATGGAAAAAATATTGGTTGTCTTTTAATTACTTTATTCTATTATATGTGTCCACAATTTATTAAAGAAGGTAGACTATTATGGATGCAAATGCCATTATTTGTATTAAAATACAAAGATAAGATATTATATGCTTTTAGTGACAATGAAAAAAATCAGCTTATTAAAAAATACGGTTCGCCAAAAGAATTAAGTAGAAAAAAAGGAATTGGAGAGAATACGCCAGATGAAACTAAAAATGCTGTTTTTGGAGAACAAAAACGGTGGTGGCAACTTTGTCCTAATAATCACGAAGATTTCGTTGAGTTAATTGATATGTTAATGGGCAAAGAAGTATTAGAACGAAAAGAATATATAATGAGAAATGTTGATTTTTCTATGATAGGTGAATGAATGATTGGAATTTATAAAATTGAAAATTTAGTAAATCATAAAATTTATATTGGACAATCAGTAAATATTGAGGAACGATTAAAAGAACATAAAAGAATCGCTTTTAGAAAAAATAGACCAACATATAATTATCCCTTATATAAGGATATACGAATATATGGTGTAGAAAATTTTATGTTTGATATTTTAATACAATGTAAAAAAGAAGATTTAAATTCCTTAGAAAAAGATTTTATCGTAAAATACAATTCTTTTAAAAATGGATATAATCAAACTCCTGGTGGTGACTCCACAGCATGTGGGAATTTATCTAATAGACATATATTAAATGAAGATGATGTATATAATATTAGAATGAGATATAATAATAAAGAACCAAGATGGTTAGTTTATCAAGATTATAAAAATCGTATTCCAATAGATACTTTTGTTCATATTTGGAAAGGTATAACTTGGAAATGGTGTCATCCAGAAGTATTTACTGATGAAAATATTGAATGGCACGAAAGAAATTTGGGCGATTTATCTCTTATCCGAGCAACTAAATTATCAGAAACAGATGTTAAAGAAATTAGAAAAGAAAAGAAATTAGACAAAAAAAAGAAAATTGGTTTATAATAATTACAAAGATAAGATTTCAGAAAGTACTTTTAATGCAATTTGGTATTACCAATCTTGGAAAGGAGTTGAATAATGGAACAAAATATTATTAAAAAAGATATAGAAGAAGTATTATCTACTGCTTTTCTTGAGTATGCTGGTTATAATCTTCAGCGAAGAGCAATTCCTGATGTTAGAGATGGACTAAAATGGGGTGCAAGACAGTTAATTCATGCTCAAATGCTTGGAAAATTTATTTATAATAAACCTTTTAAAAAGGCTATTAAATCTGTGTCACAAGCAATGGGGTTTAGTTATGTACATGGAGATGCAAGTGCATACGGAACTTTTATTAGAATGGCAAAGCCGTTTGTAATGAACATTCCTTTACAAGAAGCAAAAGGTAATTATGGTACTTTAATTGATCCAGACGATCATTCTGCATCAAGATATGTCGAAATGAGAGGTTCAGAAGCCTGTTCATATTTATTAAAAGATTTAGATAAAGATACGATTGCCGAATGGGAAGATACTTATGACCTAGAAGGAAAATTTCCCAAGGTTTTACCCTCAAAGGGTTTCTGGAATTTAGTTAATGGATGTATATCTATTGGTTCTGGAATGAGTTGTAGTATACCCCCTTTTAATTTGAGAGAATTAAATAATGAACTTATAAGATTATTGTGGAACAAAAATATTACAATAAATTTATTACCAGATTTTCCAACTGGTGCAACCATTTTAAATAGAGATGAGGTAATTGAATCTTTAAACAACGGTAATGGTAAGGCTTGTAAAATAAGAGCAAAAATTGAATTCGATTCATCTGAACGCTGTTTAATTGTTAAAGAAATGCCATATTCTACTTATACAAATACAATTTGTAAAGAGTTGGCAAATATAATGCAAGAAGATGAAAATTGCGGAATAAAAGAATTTGTTGATTATACTGGCCAAACGCCAGATTTGCGTATTTATCTGACAAAAAACGCCAATCCAGACAAAGTATTAAAAAATTTATACAAAAATACTTCTTTACAAACATTTTATTCTATTAATTTAATATTACTAGATAAAGGGGAAAAACCAAGACTTTTTTCTTTAAAGGAAGCAATGTTAGCTCACCTAGCACATGAAGAAGAAGTATACAAACGAAGTTTTAAATTTGATTTAAACAAAATTAAGAATAGAATCCATATTATTGAAGGACTTTTAAAAGCAATTTCCATTTTAGATGAAGTCATAGCCTTAATAAAAAGCGCGGCTGATACAAGAAGTGCCTCTCTTGGGCTACAAAAGATTTTTGGCTTTTCGGAAGAACAGGCAAAAGCTATTCTTGATATTAAGTTGGCGCGACTAGCAAAGCTCGAAATCAATAAGCTAGAAAAAGAAAAAAATGATTTAGAAAAAGAAAGAGATAGAATTGAAAATATTCTTCATAACGAAGAACTTTTGAAGAAAGAAATTGAAAAAGGTCTACAAGAAACCGCCAAAAAGTTTGGTGATGGGAGAAGAACTAAGATTTTAAATATTGAAAATCAAGAGGATGAACCGACTGAAATTCGGTCATTACTCATAAATTTAACAAATCAAAATAATATTTTTGTATCTGAAACTTCTTCTTTATATAGCCAACGTAGAGGCGGAGTTGGAAATAAATTTAAACTAAATGATGGTGAATATGTTATTTCAACCCTATCAGCAGAAAGTTCTGATACTATATTATTTTTCTCGCAGGTAGGAAATTTCTATCATTATCAAGCTGGCGTAATTCCATTGGAAGAAAAAATTCCAGTAGAAACTCTTTTTATGATAAAGAGTTTTGAGTATATTCGAGCAATTACATCTTTTAATCCAAAAAATTCTAAGAGAAATATTATCTTCTTTACTAGAAATGGAATGATGAAAAAGAGTTTGCTTTCCGAATATAATATAAAGCGAGCCGGTGGAATGAGAGCTATAGATTTGGCTCAAAATGATGAATTATGTTCAATTATATTCACGGATGAAGAGAAAGTTGGAATTTTAACAGAAAAAGGACAGTTCTTAATTTGCGAAACAAAAGACGTTAGACCAGTAGGAAGAATCACAAAGGGAGTTAAAGGAATAAAACTTAATGAAGGAGATTTTGTAGTATCTGCAAAAGTCGTTACCAATACTGCGAAACAAATTGTCAGTATAACTAGAAAAGGATATATAAAAAGAACTCCTCTTAGTGAGTTTAACGTAACTGGAAGATATACTAAAGGTGGAAAACTACAAAAGTTTAAAGATGAATCTGATTGGTTAGTAGATTTTTTTCCAGTTGAAGATGAAAAAGAGGTTATTATCGTATCGACGGGCGCATCTATCAAAGTTAAACTTACTGATATAGCTCTTCTAGGGAAAAATGCTCAAGGAAGTCAGTCTATTAAAATGAGAGAAAAGGATTATGTGGTAGGTCTATCAAAATCTTAAAAGAAAAAATAATGCTGTTAAAATTTGAAACTTTATGAAATCCATGATATAATATATATAGAAAGTTAAGGAAAGACTTTCAAAAAAAACAAAAAACAAAAGGCTGCCAAAGGTAGCTAAACAAAAATATTTATAAAAAAGGAGAAATTAACTATGAAATTAACCGAAAAGTCAAATGAAGTGTATTCTTATGTCAAGGAAAATGGTGGCCGTGTGTCAGTAGATGAGCTATGCAGCGTGCTTGGTCGTGCTCCTCGTTCTGTTAATGCAAACGTGACTGACCTCTTTAAGAAAGGTCTAGTAGTTCGTGATAAGGTTGCTGGTGAGGGCGAAGATGCAAAGGATATCACATACGTTGTTTTGACTGACGAAGGAAAGGCTTTTGTTCCGTCCGATGACGAGTAATTCTAACATTTAATGAAGATATAAGGGACTATCCCAATAGTCCCTTTTTATATCACAAAAGAACCAAAATAATATATATTAAATAGGAGAAAAAGATATGTTGAGACAAGCAGAAAATAAAGTAAAAATTGAAGGTATTCTAAGCGAAATTGATTTAAAGACTGGTTCTTTTATGAAGAATGGTTCTAAAGTTGATTCTATTGGCGGAACCATTAAAGTAAAAGTTGAGCAGAAGATTGGAGATAAGGAATATACTCTTGAAATTCCTGTGCATATGTTTGCAAGTAAGTTGACAAATGCAGGAAAGCCAAATCCGGCATATGAGTCTATTTCTCGTATTATGAATGAATATACAAGTATCGCCGCGGCGGGTGGAGAAGATGGCGCTGACCGAATTAGAATTACTTCTGGTCAGATTCAAATGAATGAATATTACGGTCAGAATGGTCAGCTGATTTCTTTTCCAAGAATTAATTCTTCTTTTGTAACTAAAGTTAAGAAAGAGGAGTTTTCTCCTGAAGCTACTTTCGTAACGGATTTTTATGTAGCTTCAAAGGAAGATGAAGTTGACGCAAACGATACTGCTACAGGTCGTATTAAGATTCGTGGTGTTCTTCCTCAGTATGGTGGAAGAGTAGATGTTGTTGATTTTTATGGTATGCCTGGTACTGTAAAAGATAGTATTTCTAAATATTGGAATGAGGGCGATACAGTTAAGGCGCAGGGTCGTCTAAATTTTTCGTCTAAGACTGAAAAGATTGTAAGAGAAGTTGACTTCGGTGAGCCACAGGTAGATATTCGTACAATTAATGTAAGTGAACTTATTATTACTGGTGGCAATCAGACTCCTGTTGATGGTGAATTTGCTTTTGACCCCGATGAAATTGAAAAGGGTCTTATCGAAAGACGTGAAAGACTTGACTCTCAGAAAGAGAGAGATATGGAGAGAGCAAAGAATCGTGGTTCTAAGGCTCCAGCGAAAGGTAGTGTAAAAGATAATTTGGATGTAGGATTCTAAGGAGGGGTTTAAATGATTGATATTTTTAACCTCCAACCTACGACAATTAGTCGCGATTTAAAGGGAAAATATATTTGTCTGTTTGGTAAGCCAAAGGTAGGTAAAACTACCTTTGCTGCACAGGCGCCAAATAATCTTCTTCTAGCTTTTGAAAAAGGTTATAATGCTATTTCAGGTATTAAGGCGCAGGATATTAATAGATGGGCAGATTTTAAGATGGTCTTAAAGCAGCTAGAAAGACCAGAAGCTCAGGAAATGTATGATACAGTAACCATTGATACAGTTGGTATCATGTGGGAGATGTGTGAACAATATATTTGTGCACAAAACCAAGTTACAAGTATTGGAGACATTCCTTGGGGAAAGGGATATTCTCTTTGTAAAAGAGAATTTGAATCTTGTCTACGAAAAATTACTATGCTCGGATATGGGTTAATTATTATTGCCCATGTAGATAAGAGAATTGAGAAGAAAGACGATGAAAGTGAAATTGAAATCGTTAGTCCAGCTATTCCTAAAAGAGCTTATGAGATTGTAAATCAGCTAGTAGACATTATCGGATATATTGATGTTGTTTATGATGATGATGGAAGCTCAAAAAGAATCCTTTGTACAAGAAGTACCCCAACTGTTATGGCAGGGAGCAGATTTCCTTATCTGCCTCCAAAAATTCCTTTTGGATATAAGGAATTAACCAATGCAGTCGCGGATGCCATTGAGAAGAGTGAAAAACTTGATGGAGCGGTTATTGTAGATTCTGTTGAAAGAACTGAAGATGATGAACGTTCTTTTGAAGAAGTACAAGATGAAGGTAGAGTTTTGTGGACAAAACTTGTTGAAGCAAATCCTGCAAACGCTCAAAGAGTTATGAAGATTGTCGAAAATATCTTTGGTCGTCAAATGAAGTTATCTGAGATTCAAGAGGACCAGAAAGACTTATTTGAGTTAGTAATCGCAGAAATGAAAACTCTCTAAAAACTAAATCATAAATTTAAAGAGGAAGATATTCGTATCTTCCTCTTTTTGAATTTGACAAAATCTCAAAATTATGATATAATATATACAGAAGAGATTGGAGGAAAAATCATGAAAGAAGTGACCTGCCTTTACTGTGGGAAAAAATTCGATATTGATTCCAAAGAATGGGCGCGAGTTGGAAAGAGATACGTTCATAAAGAGTGTTTAAAAAAGAGACAGCAAAAAACAAAAGAAATTGCCAAATTAGCAGAACAAGAAAAAGAAGAACGAAAAAAGTCTTATATTACAAAGAAAAAAGATATAAGAAAATGTTTATATTGCGGAGGAACAATAGATATAGCTCACGAAGAATGGGCGATGGTGAGAACAAGATATGTTCATAAATCTTGCTACGAAAAAAATTATAGCCAAGATGAAGAATTTGTTCCTGAAATTTACAGATATTTAAAAGAAGAAATAGGAATTTCTTATGATTATGTTCAGTGCGAAAATCAAAGACAACGGTTTATTCAAAAGATGGGATATACTAACGAAGGAATTCTAAATGCTTTAAAATATTTTTATGGAGTAAAAAAAGAATCTCCTCAAAAATCAGGGAATAGAATTGGTATTGTTCCATATGTTTATGATGAAGCAAAAATTTATTATGAAGAATTAAGTAAAAGACAGAAAAAAATAAAAGAAGATATTCAGAAGCAAATGAAAGAAGAAAAAGTCATTATCCATATTCGCGCGCCGGAAAAAGAAACAAACAAAGGTTTGATTGATTTAGATTCTATTGGGGGTGATTAATTGGTTGATAAAGATACAATTCTACAGATTATTTGTGGATTAATGAAACATCCCCAATATCTTAGTGAGTCAGATAAATATAATCTAACTACAGATGATTTTAGCACATCTTTTGAAAAATATGTATTCGCTGCTATTTATAATTTATATAAAAGTGGAGCGGAAGTAATTTTACCAGTTGATGTAGACAATTATTTTAATACTCACAAAACAGCAAAAGCAATTTTTGATAGAGAAGGTGGAATTGAATATCTTCAAGATGCGCTAGATTTTTCACAAGAAGAAAATTTTCCCTTTTATTATAGACGATTAAAGAAATTTAATTGTTTAAGAGATTTAAAGAGAATGGGTTTTAACATTAGTCGTCTTTATGAGGAAGATTTAACTAATGATAGAGCAAAAGAAATTAATGACCGTTTCGAACAGATGGAAATCTCTGATATTTTTGATTTTATCAAAAAAGATATGTTAAAAATAGAGACTTCTTATTCGACAGGAGATGCTTCTGAGACTGTAGCGGCGACAAAAAATATTGAAAAATTACTTGAAGATTTAAAGTTACGTCCAGAGATTGGAGCTAATCTACAAGGAGATATTTTTAATACAATTTGTAGGGGCGCGCGAAGAACAAAATTTTATATTCGTTCAGCAGACAGTGGAACAGGAAAAACTCGTGATGCAGTTGGAGACGCTTGTTATTTATCTTATCCAGTAAGATTTAATCCAATAAACTGGAAATGGGAATGTAAAGGCTCTAATGAAAAAACTCTTTTTATTGCTACAGAGCAGAGCTTAGATGAAATTCAAACTCTAATTTTAGCTTATTTAACTGGTATCAATGAAGAAAAAATTCTTTTTAGTAATTATACAGAAAAAGAAGCTGAGATTATCGCTCAGGCTATTCAAGTTATGAAAGTATATGAAGATAATCTTATGATAGTCAGATTATCGAATCCAAATATTGAACAAATAAAAGCAGTAGTACGACAAAATTGGATTCTTCACGATATAAAAAACGTTTTTTATGATTATATTTTCTCTAGTCCTAGTCTATTAAATGAATTTAGAGATTTAAAAATCCGAGAGGATAAACCTAGCGTTAACGTCCTTTAATATAGCTTTTCCACTTATCGGTGGGGTGCAAATTGCGCTAACGGGGAAGGCTGACTGACAATGATATTGGTATCGGAGCCAAAGGAGTTAAAAGTTAATCCCGTGGGAAATAAAAAAGTAAAGTTATTCATTCTTAAAATTACTTATATGTAGAGGTGAGAATGAATGATATTTAATTTTTATGAAATAAGAAATAAGGTTAATGGTAAAAAATATATAGGTATTACAGAAAAACAACCTGAAATACGATTTAAACAACATAAAGATAAATTAGTAAAAGGTTGTCATATTAATTATAAACTTCAATCAGACTGGAATAAATATGGGGAGAAAAATTTTGATTTTGTCGTTATAGAATCATTATCTTTTGATGATATTAATTTAGGTTATGAACATGAATATGAATTAATTGCTTCTGGTGAAAATTTATATAATTTAGCACCAGGAGGATATGTTAATCCAATGTATTCAAAAGAAATAAAAGAAAAAATGACTATAACAAAACAATCAAAAGTTCCCAATATTTATCAATTAGAAGAAATTGAAGAGAATGTTTTTAAGATTATTGGTAAATTTAACTCACAAAAAGAAGCACAAAGAAAGACTGGTTGTTCACAAGCGAATATTCAAAAAAGTATCAAGAACCATGTAAAGGGTTCTGGATATTATTGGATAGAAGAAGATAAGTTATATTCTTTTACACAAGAATGGAAACCGAAGCGAATTAAAATAAAACCAACAGCAGAACTTGATAGCGAAGGAAATATAGTAAAAGTACATCATAACCGTTCTTTATTTGAAAAAGAATATAATTGGACAACTGGTTCTATAAAAAGTGCAATCCAAAGAAAAGGGAAAGCATATGGGGTTAAATTTATTGATATTTCTGAAGAAGAGTATTATAAGATAAAACCAATAACTTTACTTTTTTAAAACCTGTATCGACTATTCCTTCGTCAAGAGGAAGTACATCTACTATTGATACGTAGATGGAAAGAGCTATAACCTTTATGGTAAAAGATAGTCAGTGCCATTAGAAATAATGGATTACATGGTAGCTTTGGGAATGTTATCAACTGCATTAAAAGATTTGGCGGTTGAAATGAATCTTTTTATTATGTCATCAACTCAGACAAATGCAAAATCTAATGAAGCGAAAGGAATTAAAAATGAAACAGTCATTCGTGGCTCGCGCGCGATTATTGATAAGTGTGACATTGGTTGTGTTAGTTCTGAAGTTACTCAAGAAGAACTCGAACTTCTTAAAGGAGTTATTGAAGAAACCGGATTAGTACCAAATAGAGTGTTAGATATTTATAAGGTTCGTAGAGGTAAATATTCTAATGTTCGAGTTTGGAGCGAAACTGATTTAGGAACTTGTCGAAAAAAAGATTTATTTGTTACAAATGAAAAATATCAAAGAATTGAAGATTTTAGAGTAATGAGTTTTGAATTTGATTTTGAAAAGAATAAAGACATTATAAAACTAACAGATAAATTAAATGGACAGGAAACTAAAAAAGAAGTTTTATCAGAAAAGAAAGTAGTTAATAGTTCAATTAAAGGATTGATTGATTGATGTTTGATTATGATGAAATTACAAAAAAACTAGAAGTAGATTCTGTAATAAAACTAATGAAAAAATTGGGCGCGGATGTTATAGATGAAACGGATGGATATGTAATATTTCAAACAATTTGTCATCATGTAGATGCCTCAGAGGGAAGTCCCAAACTTTATTTCTATAAAGATAATCATATTTTTTATTGTTATACAGAGTGCGGCGGAATGAATATCTTTACCTTTTTAAAAAATTACTATGAAACTCGTGATATTGAGTATAATTGGTATGAAGATATTTATGATGTTGTGATGTCTTGTACGAGTAAAACAAATTTTGACAATTTTGAAGTTGTTGAAAAGACAAAGTTTTCTGAAAAATATAGAAAGAGAGGAAAGGTAATTCTTCCAGAATATCCAAAGGGAGTATTAGATGTTTTTATAAAAAAGTATCCACTTGAATGGATACAAGATAATATTACTCCGGAAGCAATGGATAAATTTAATATCTTATATTCAATTTCACAAAATAAGATAATTATTCCTCATTATGATGTAAATGGAAGATTAGTAGGAATAAGAGGGCGCGCGTTAAATGATTTTGAAGTAGAAAAATATGGTAAGTATATGCCAGTTAAAATAGAGAATATTTGGTATACTCATAAACTTTCTTTTAATTTATATGGATTAAATGAAACAAAAAATAACATTAAACGCAATGGTTATGTTTATGTTTTTGAAAGTGAAAAATCTGTATTACAAATGGAAGGTTTTAAACAAGATAATTGTTCAGTAGCGGTATGCGGAAGTCATTTTAATAAATACCAATTAAATATTTTGATGAAAGAGTGCCACCCAAAAGAGATTATAATTTGTTTTGATAAAGAAGAGTTACCTGGACAGGAAACTTACTTCTATAAAATATATAATACTTGTAAGAAATATTTAAAGTATTGTAATTTTTCTTTTATTTATGATAGAGAGAATTTGTTAGAATTAAAAGATTCACCTACAGATAAAGGAGAAGAGATTTTTGAAAAATTAAAAAACAGGAGAGTAGTAGTAGAATGAAATACCGTTTAGTAAACCCGGAACTTAATAGCCCTTATTTGGAGAATCTTTTAAGGGAGAGAGGAGTCGAAGATGTAAAAGAATATATTAAGCCAACTCAAAATTATCTAAACGACCCAGCGAAACTAGATAATATAGAAAAAGGAGCAGAACTTTATCTAAACGTTATTAAACATAATGGAAATATTTTAATTGTAGTAGATAGCGATTGTGATGGTTTTACATCAGCAACAATTATTTATCAATATACCAAAAAGATTGCTCCAGAAATAAAAATTTCCTATCTCTTACACGAAGGGAAGCAACATGGCCTTCAAGACCATATCGACACAATCCTTGATAAAGGAGATAGTTATGATTTGATTATTCTTCCTGATTCATCTAGTAATGATTATAAATATCATGAACAACTAAAAGATATTCGTATCCCTGCTTTAGTATTAGACCATCACCTTACAGATGTTGAAATTAGTGATAATGCTGTAGTAATTAATAACCAGTTATCTAAGAACTATCCAAATAAAGAACTAACTGGCGCGGGAGTTACTTATCAGTTTTGTAGATATGTAGATAATTTACTAAAAGTTGATTACGCTGACTATTTCATGGATTTAGCTGCTTGGGGAACCATTGGCGATATGGGTAGTGTTCTTGAAATGGAGAATAGATATATTATTGAAAAAGGATTAAGCAATATCCATAACTTCTTTTTTCAAACTTTAATTGATAAACAATCCTATTCCATGAATGATAAAGTCAATTCAACAACAGTAGCTTTTTATATTGTTCCATTAATCAATGCTATGATTCGAGTAGGAACAATGGAAGAAAAAGAAAGATTATTTGGTGCTTTTATTGATGGGACTAAAAAGGTTTCGAGCAATAAGAGAGGTGCTAAAGGAGCAGAAGAACTTCTAGCTGTAGAAAGTGCGCGAGAATGTACTAATGCAAAAAATAGACAAAATAAAATTAAAGATAATGCAGTAGACTCTCTTGAGGCTAAAATTTATAAATTGGGACTTATTGATAATAAGGTTCTTTTTGTGCGATTAGATGACGATGATGATTTTCCTTCTGAATTAAACGGTTTAGTTGCAATGCAGTTGAGTGCTAAGTTTAAAAAGCCAACTATTGTTGCAAGACTAAACGAAGAAGGATTTATTAGAGGGAGTGCAAGAGGATTAAATGAAAGTGAATTATCAGATTTTAAAACTTTTCTAACTGATAGTGGATATTTTGAATACGCTTTAGGCCATGCTAATGCTTTTGGCTGTAGTATAAATAATAAATATCTATCTGATTTTCATAACTATGCAAACGATAAATTGAAGGATATTGATTTTGGAGAAAATGTCTATGACGTAAACTTTATTTCTTCAGCTAATAATAAAGAACTAGAAAAAATTGTTAATGACTTGGGTTCGTATCCGCAATTATGGGGGCAACATAATCCAGAACCTTTAATTTATATTAAAGATATAAACCTAACTCCAAATGATATTCAAATTATTGGAAAAAATAAAGATACTGTAAAGTTTGAAAAATTTGGAATTACCTATATTCAGTTTCATGCTAAACAACTTATTGAAGATTTATCGAATTTGAATGATATAAAGATGGAAATTGTTGGAAAAGCAAATATAAACGAGTGGATGGGAAGAATAACTCCACAGGTATTTATTGAGGGATATGAAGTTTCTGATGGAACTTATAGCTTTTAAAAAACTTGATTTATAAATAAAATTATGCTATAATTATTATAGAAAAAAGAAAAAAGGAGAATGATATTTTGAATTACCCAGGTTCATTACATAATCATACAGATTTCTCCAACTTCAGATTGAGAGACTCTATAAATACTGTTGAAACACTAATTGACCGAGCTATTGAACTCGGTCATAGTGTTCTAGCTATAACAGAGCACGAAACAGTAAGCTCTGCTATTAGAGCAGAAAAATATTATAATAAAATTAAGAAAACAAATCCGGATTTCAAGATGATTTTAGGGAATGAAATTTATCTTTGTAGAAATGGATTGAACGCTCAAAATTTTAATAGAGAAAATGATAGATATTATCACTTTATTCTTTTGGCTAAAGACGCTATTGGGCATGAACAAATTAGAGAGATTTCTACAAGAGCATGGAGTCATTCTTATATGGCACGCGGTATGATGCGTGTTCCAACTTATTATCAGGATTTATATGATGTGATTGGAAATAATCCAGGCCATGTTATTGGGAGCACAGCTTGTTTGGGTGGCGCGCTCCCAACTCAACTTCTAAAATATAGAGCTAATAATAGTGAAGATTTATATGAAAGAATTAAGATTTGGTGCAATCAATTAAAGAAGTTGTTTGGTGAAGGAAATTTTTATTTGGAAATGCAACCCTCTCGAAATGAAGAGCAGATTTATGTAAACAGGAATTTAATTAAACTTTCTGAAGAATTAAATATTCCTTATATTATTACAAACGATTCTCACTATCTTAAAAAAGAAGATATAAATATTCATCATGCTTTTCTAAATGCTCAAGGCGGAGATAGAGAAACAGAAAGTTTTTACGCCACAACGTATTTAATGAATACAGAAGAAATATATGAATATATGGGACAAACTTTAGGGTTAGAGGTTCTTCAAAAAGCATTTAATAATATCTGTGAAATTAGAGATAAGTGTGAAGATTATTCTTTAATGCACCCATTAAGAATTCCATATTTACCAAAGAATCCTACGAAACCAAACGAATCATATTATAATGATTTGGTTAAATATATGCCAATGATGGAATTATTTAAAAATTCTGAATATGATAGTGATAGACACTTATTAAGTGTTGTATTAAATAAAGTTAAGGAAGATTCTCAATATCAAACTGACGAAACCTATAAAGAAATAAATACTTGTTTAAAAAGCGTTTGGGATTCTTCTGAGGCTTCTCATACAAGATGGTCTGCTTATCTTATGAATGTTAGAGATTATATTGAGATTGCCTGGGAGGATGGAGATACTCTAGTTGGTCCTTCTCGTGGTTCCGGCGGTGGTTTTATTCTTTTAAATATTTTAGGTATTACTCAAATTAATCCATTAAGAGAAAAAACCAAAACTTTTCACTGGAGATTTATGAACCCAGAACGTGTTAGTCCTCTTGATATTGATATTGATATTGAAGGCTCAAAAAGAGAAAAAGTTTACGGAGGATTTCAAAAGCACTATGGTGCTGATAGAGTTTCTAAGGTTCTAACTCTAAGAACAGAGAAATCTAAATCTGCCGTTCTAACTGCTGCGCGCGGATTAGGTATTGATGTTGATATTGCTCAATATTTATCTTCTATGATTACTGCTGATAGAGGAATTTTAAGAACCTTAAAACAGACAGCCTATGGAGATGAAGATAACGATATTCCAGTAAATAATCAATTTAGATTTGAAATGGAAGAGAATTATCCTGAATTATGGGAAGTTGCGCAAAGAATTGAGGGATTAATCTGTGGTGTCGGTTCTCATGCTGGTGGAATTATTTTTGTTGATGAACCATTTTATAAAACAACAGCATTGATGAAAACATCTAATGGAGATGTTGTAACTCAATTTGATTTGCACGATGCAGAAGATGTAGGTTTAATTAAAATTGACCTATTGTCTATCGAAGCTCTTGATAAAATTCATATTTGTTTAGACCTATTGTGTGATAACGGATATGTTGAAAGAGAAAAAACTTTGCGAGACACTTACGAAAAAGTTCTTGGAATTTATAATATTGAAAGAGACAATATTGATATGTGGAAGATGTGCTGGAATCATGAAGTAATGTCATTGTTCCAAATGGAAAAACAAAGTGGTATTCAAGGAATAGCTTTAACACATCCTTCTTCAGTCGATGATTTGGCAACTATCAACTCTGTAATGAGATTGATGGCGTCAGAAAAAGGTGCGGAACAGCCGCTAAATAAATATGCTCGATATAAAGAGGATATTAATCTTTGGTATGATGAAATGAGAAGATATGGATTGACTGAAGATGAAATTCAGTGGCTTCGGGGCTATTTAGATATTTCTTTTGGAATTTGCGAAACACAAGAAAAGTTAATGTCTATTGTTCAGGACGAAAGAGTTGGAGGACATTCTTTGTTATTTGCAGATAGATTAAGAAAATCTATTGCTAAAAAGAAACCAAAAGAATTTTTAGAGTGCGAAAAGGAGTTTTTTGAAACTGTTGAAGAGAAACATCTTTCAAAAAGATTGGCAGATTACGTATGGAATGTAGTCTTTAAAATTCAGAGAGGTTATTCTTTCTGTGCTGCTCATACGCTAGCATATAGCTTAGTTGGACTTCAAGAATTGAATTTAGCTTTTAAATATCCGATTGTTTTTTGGAACTGTGCTTGTTTAATTGCAGATAGTGGTGGCGCGGAAACAGAAGACGAAGAGGAATATGAAGTTGAAATTGATAGAGAGGAATCTTATACAAATTGTATCGAGGATTTTGTTGATGAAGATAATAACGAAGAAGAGGAAGAAGATGATGAAGAGGATGATGGGGGGAGTGTAAAGAAAAAAAAGAAAACTAAAACAACAAACTTTGGGAAGATAGCAACTGCCATTGGAAAAATGAAATCAATCGGAATTGAAGTCGCACCTCCGAATATTAACAAATCTGGATATACTTTTTCTCCCGAAGTCGAGTCAAATACAATTCGATACGGATTAAGTGGTATTACAAGAGTTGGAGAAGACGTTATTCAAAGTATTCTTTTGAATCGTCCCTATAGCTCTATTAGCGATTTTCTTGGAAAAGTTAAGTTATCAAAACCTCAAATGGTAAATCTGATTAAATCAGGAGCCTTTGATGATTTTGGTAATAGTCGAGAAGAAGTAATGGAGAATTATATTAGAAGCGTAAGTGACCAAAAGAAAAGAATAACACTTCAAAATATGAAAATGCTTATTGATTTTAATTTGATTCCAGAAGAGCTTGATTTTGAGAAGAGAGTATTTAATTTCAATAAGTATTTGAAAAAATTTAAAAGTGGTACAAACTATCTATTAGATGATGTAGCAATGGCATTTTTCGATAAACATTTTGATGTAGATAATTTAATTCCAGTAAACGAAGAAGGCGCGCAGTTTGCAATAAAACAAACCGTTTGGGATAAAATCTACACAAAGAAAATGGATAAGGTTAGAGCTTTTATAAAAAGCCATTATGATGAATTGCTTACTGCTATGAATAATCGTCTAATTAAAGATTTATGGGATAAATATTGTTCTGGTAACATTAGTAAATGGGAAATGGATTCTGTATCTTATTATTCTCATGACCATGAATTAAAAAATGTAGATGAGTATATGTATGGCTTTGTAGATTTCTTTGATTTACCTGAAAATCCAGATATTGATAAAATTATTACCATTAAAGGAAAACAAGTTCCTTTATTTAAGTTAAGCAGAATTATCGGAACAGTTCTTGATAAGGATAAAATGAAAAAAACAGTAACATTACTTACAAAAACAGGGGTTGTAACTGTAAAAATCTATGGCGCGGTATATACACATTATGACAGACAGATTTCTGAAAAAAACCCCGTAACTGGCAAGAAAAAAGTTATTCAAAAATCCTGGTTCACAAGAGGTAATAAAATTATTGTAACAGGTATTAGACGAGAAGATGGATTTTTAGCTAAGAAGTATTCTCGTACTCCTTATCATTTAGTAGAACTTATTGACAAAGTAAATTCAGATGGAACAATTAAAGTTATTTCTGAGAGAGCAGGAGAACAGGAGGAGAAATGAGTGTAGGTTTATTTGATGGAGATATGAGCAAGTATCATCAGGTTCCGTTTAATTTAGAACTTATGAAGTTATCCTCTTTTTATAAAAAGAAAGGGGAGATAGTACAACTATCTCCCCATTTTTCTCCTGAAAGATATGGAAAATTTTTTTATCGACAAGATTATTATGATGGAACATATCCAGAAAAAATGGAAACCTATAAAAATCTTGTTTACGGAGGATATGCTTTTAGTGGAGATAAATACATTCCAATGGAGGAAGAGATAGAAAAACAAATACCGGATACATACATATATGAAAGGATGCGAAATGTTTTTGTAAAAAACAAAATGCTTCAATCTTCTTTTAATGTTATGATGCGCGCTGAACACCTAAGATTATCTTTAGATGGAAAATCAATTTGGAATAAATTTCAAAATCAAATAGACATTGCACCAGCTACTTCAACTATTATTCTACATGACCATAATTTATCTGATATAGATGGCGCGCTTGATACGATAGAAAACCTTTCTTTATGTAAAAAGAAAGAAATTTATATTGGAGCAAAATTTCCAATAGAGTTAAATAGTTCTAAAGATTTATTAGCTTGGGGCAATTTTAAAAATTCTTCCCAGTATTATTGCTTACAATATAATGGGATAATTGATGATTCGGCGCTAGTAGAACTAGTTAATCTTCCTAATGGAACAAAAAATCTTAAAAGATTAGAATGTATTGTAACCGCGTCATCATCATCAGAGAATGATTTTATAGATACTGGTCTACAAAGAATTTTTAAGCAGGTCATATTTTTACGAAGGCATCGTTTAAAAATTTCTCTTAGATATGAGGATGATTTTTTTACAGACAAAAGATGGGAAACGCTGCTTGATTTTTTCAATACCTTTGCAAGTAGCTTAGACACTTTTACTAATGAAGAATTTAACAGAGTAATAGATAAAGATTCCCTCTTTAAGTTTTCTAAAAAATTAAAAGACTATCAGTATTTTAAAAATAGAATTTTTACTAAACCAATAGCAAGAGAACTTTTTAAGATGGTATATGAAAGAAATTATGAGTTATTTAAAGACTTTTATGAATGTAAAAAAGTCCATTTAGAAAAAGGGAGGTTTGTAAATGACTAATTTAGAAATAAAAGAAAGAATTGATTTAAACAATAAGTTAATTGAGCAATTTTTGGCTCCAAATAAATTTACTTTAAATACACAAATTGCCAAGCTATTAGCAGAAAATGCAGAATTGCAAAAACAATGTACTCATAATTTTATTGATGGTTTTTGTGAGTATTGCTATAAGGAGGAAGAATAAATGGAATCTATTGATGTCTATACTATTCACTGTCCGGCCTGCAATGTTTTGGAAAAGAAACTACAGACAAAGGGTATTGTATATAATATTATTGACAATGAAGATATTTTAAAAGATATGAATATTGAAATTTTTCCAATGATGTCTATTAATGGTGGCCCATTACTAAATTTTAAAGAAGCAAGAGAATGGGTTGATTCTCAGGAGGTACGAAAATAATAAATGAATATTAATATTAGACTGAACAAAAATTTTACAACAGCTTTTAATAAAATACAAGAAACCTATAGAGAAGAATTATCAAAAATAAACGGTTTTTCTGATATGCAACTTAGCTATACCGACTTCATTGACAACTTTGTCGATTCAGATACTGTAGCTGATGCTTCTGTAGATGGAAATGCGAATGTTGGACAAAAAGACATTGTTACATTAATCAATGAAATGCCAAAGCCACATCAGAAACTATTGGCTTTTAATAAGATTTACTACGAAATTAACAAAAAATACGGTTTTAAAACTGCGAATGATTGGCTAAAGAATGAATGGGATGGACATTTGTATTTACATGATGCCAATACTTCCTCTTTTGTTCATTATTGTTTTGCTTACGACCTAAAAGATTTGGCGGAAAAGGGACTTTTCTTTATTGATACTTTTAATGCTGAACCGCCGCAACACTTAGAAACTTTTGTTGATTTTGTTAAGGAATTTGTAAGTTGGACATGCAACAGAAGTAGTGGTGCAGTAGGACTACCAAATCTTATTCCATATATGTATTATTTCTGGAAGAAAGACTGCACATCTGGTTTATTTACTGATAATATCAAGTATGCTAAGCAACAAATTCAAAGATTAATTTACGCATTAAATCAGCCATTTCTACGTGGAGGAATCCAGAGCGCATTTACAAATACCTCTGTCTTTGATAGACCATATTTAGAAGCTCTTTTCGGAGGAGCAGAATTTCCAGACGGCAGCTTTATGATTGATGAAATTGAAGGTATTATGGACTTTCAAAAAATTTATCTTGAAACAATGTCTGAGATTAGAAGTAAAAATATGATGACATTCCCTGTAAATACAATTTCCCTCTTAAAACAAAACGGAAAATTTGTTGATGAAGAATTCGCCAAATATGCTATTAAGCACAACATGAAATGGAATGATAGTAATATTTTTGCCGATTCAAGCGTTAATAGTTTATCTAATTGCTGTCGCTTAAAGAGCAATATTGAAGATTTGGGATATTTCAATAGTATCGGTGGTACAGCTTTAAAAGTAGGTTCTGTTAAAGTTGGGACTGTAAATCTTGCGCGATTAGCTCTTGAAAATAAAACCGAAAAAGAGTATCTTGTTGCTTTAAAAGAATTAGTAGAATTAGATTTGAAATGCCTTGATAGAGTGAGATATATTATTAAAAGAAATGTTGATAAAAAACTTTTGAAGAATTTCTCTTATGGAATTGTTGATTTTGAACATTTATATAATACTATCGGCTTTATTGGTATTTACGAAACAATGAAAACTTTTGGATATACTAGAATGGATGAATTTGGAAATACTTATTATACCGAAGAAGCTGAAAAGTTTGGTAAAAAGATTTTTGATGTTATCCATAATGTAAAAGATACTTTCGCTTTAGATAAAGATTACACAATTAACTGTGAACAAATTCCCGGTGAAACTGCCGCAGCGAAACTAATGAAGAAAGATATGTTCTTTTATCCCGATACAGCTGTAAATGATTTACCTTTATATGGAAATCAATTTATTCCACTTGGAATTAAAACAACTTTACAGGAACGTATTCGTATTGCTGCAATGTTTGATGGATTCTGCAATGGTGGCTCAATTCTTCATGTTAATATTGAATCTCCATTTACATCTTTTGAACAAGCGTGGGATATGTTAAATTATATTACAGACCAAGGCGTAACTTATTTTGCTTTCAATACAAAGATTCAGGCTTGTAAACATAATCATGCTTTCTTTGGAACTATATGCCCAGAATGTGGCGAACCAGTTGACACAGAATATACTCGTATTGTTGGCTTCTACACTCCAGTAAAAACTTATTCCAAAGAAAGAAAAGCAGAATATGATATGAGAGAATGGGAGAATATTAATGAGTAATTTAACTGTAAATTATAAACGAGTAAAAGATTTTATAAACGAATTAGATTGTGAAGATGATACTCCGATTCCTGTCATGTATTTAATTCAAGCTCTATATCCTCAAGCATTTAAACAATTTCGAGAAAACTTTAGAGCAAATTACACAAAAGGTTATATACAAGGAAGAGAGGATGAAAAAAATGAAAATAAAAGGATTGGTAGATGAAGATTTTACTAATTATAAGAAACCATCAATGTTTATAATCTTTCCAAAATGTACCTGGAAATGTGATAAAGAGTGTGGGCGCGCTGTTTGCCAAAATGGCGCGCTTGCTAAATCTCCAATTTACGATATTTCTATTGAAGATATAGTTAAAAGATATACGAATAATCCAATTACAAAAGCTATTGTATGTGGAGGATTAGAACCTTTTGATACAGTAACAGATTTAATTGATTTAATTAAGGAAATTCGTAAAGTAACTAATGATGATATTGTAATCTATACAGGATATACTGAAAGTGAGTTATATAATATTGTTGCTTCTGTATTATCTAGATATAGTAACTTGATTATTAAATATGGAAGATATATTCCTGACGATGAAGAAAGATATGATTCTATACTTGGAGTTACTTTAGCTAGTTCTAATCAACATGCGGAGGTTATAAATAATGAAAATTAAAAGACTACATACAGAAGAAGCAGAAATTGCATACGAAGCAATGAGACAGAATGAAGGGTATTGCCCTTGTAAGATTGAAAAAAATGATAATACAAGATGTATGTGCAAAGAATTTCGAGAAGGAGACTTAGGAGTCTGTCATTGTGGAGTTTACGAAAAAACAGAAATTTGATTTTTATTTAATTTTATGATATACTTTAAATATAAAATAAGGAGATAAAGGAGAATAAAATGAATAAAAATGATAGTTGGTTATATTGGCTTGGTTATTTGCTAATAATAGTAATTATATTCTTTCTATTTAGTGCAATTTTAATGTGGTTATGGAACGCAGTAATTGTAGTTGTATTTGGGCTTCCTGTAATTTCATACTGGCAGTCATGTGGTTTGTTTATGATTTCTAATATTTTGTTTAGTTCTGGGAATATAGCTAAAACAGGAGGAAAGAATGATTAAATTTGAAAATACGGAAGTAACTGGGTGGGAAGCTGCAATTCGGGGGATGAGGAATCCGATGAACTCTTGGGAGAAGAGTGATAGTTTTGAATTTCCTCCTGATGATGATGGTACGCCCTATATTGGTCCAAATGATTATAAGTTAATGAAAAGTCTTCGAGAAAGTGGGACTGACCATCGCAAGTTTATGAGAATGATTACGGTATATCTTGATATTATTAGTCCCTTATATTTTCTCAAAGAACTCGATACATATAAAATTGGAACAGTTGCCAATTCTTGCTCAACAATGCACAAGATTGCGGCGAAGGAATTTACGCTGGAGGATTTCTCGTGTGAGCATTTATTTGATGATTATTCGTTAGAGGAGCAACTTACATATGGATGTTCCGACACTGGAGATAATAATTTTTGCTATACATCCAAAGATGCCTTACAGGTTATATGCGATATTTTAAATCATCACCGATTTATGTACCTCCAAACCAAAGACAAGAAATACTGGTGGCAAATGATTCAACTTCTTCCAAGCTCTTATAATCAGAAACGGACAATTATGCTTAATTATGAGGTGCTAGCTAATATTTATAAATCTCGACAGAACCATAAATTAGATGAATGGAGAGATTTTTGTAAATGGATTAAAACACTACCATACTCTGAATTAATTACTGGTGAAATAGAATAAATATAAGGAGATAAAATATGGATAATAAAGATAATATTGTAGATATTAATAATTTAAAAGAAGAAAAAGAAAAGACTCCTTCTCTTTTTGAAGGAGTTTTGAGTGGGTTAGGAGAGGCCAATTTCGGAAACTT
>OGRO01000756.1_pt1 | contig 29935 bp, 20 predicted proteins | sample 1553451 | NCBI WGS metagenome assembly OGRO01 (sample SAMEA2580021, study PRJEB22360) | human gut metagenome | reverse complement strand
ATGCCCCCGCCGAGCGCGCCCTGCGCGGCGGCGACGAGGAGACTGCCTTTCACCGTTGCCCGCGTGACTTCGGCGAACTTGCGGAAGAGCAGCTTTTCGCGGTGATCCCCGAAGGGCAGGGCCTTGATGAGGAGTTCCTGTATCTTGGTGCCGTCCATGAGCAGGAAGAAGGCGATGTAGAGGACGAGAGCCAAGTTGGTCAGGAATCCCAGCGTGTTCTCGCCTAGGGTGACGGTGTTCCTGGCGAGAAAGCTGCTGGCGGAAAGAGCCGCCTTGGTCAGAAGGCTTTTAATGCGCTCAAGGTCGTACCCGGCGTAGTGGAGCCAGTCCTGGAGGAACGGATAGGAATCCTTGATCCGGTCGATGTAGCCGACGAAGGAATTCTGATCGGAGTGCAGCCTTTGATAAAGGAGGGTTGCCTCAACAACACAGTTATAGAGGATGTACGAGAGGGGTATGATGATCAGGACGAGGCAGAGCAGGATGGTTATGAATGCCGATAAGATACGTCCCATTCTCCATTTTTCGGCAATGGTTCTGTAGACGGGATGGAATAGGATGCCGATCGTCGCCGCCCAGAAGATGACGTCGAAGAAGGGCAGCATCATCCAGAGGAAAAGGGCCGTGACGCCGATAAGCAAGGCCAGAAAGGCACAGTCTTCCGTTTTCCGATTGGCTGTCAGCATGGTCTCACAAGGGTTGGGGGGTGGTAGAGGGGGGCGGCTGGAAAAACCGCCCGTACGGAGCGGAAACCCAAACTATTTTTCTCTATTGATGGCAACAGGTCAATCCATGAAACGGCAACACACGTCGCAGGATTGTGCCGTATAACGTGCCCCGTTCGGCAACAATGAAAAAGGCTGTGTGCTGAGTATAGGCCATTTACGCAATGTGACAATTGTTGTCACACAAATGTCATGCACTTGTTGGGTTGTCATCGCCATGTTGGACTGAAGGCTCTCGTCGTCCTTCCCGCATCCATCACATAAGAAGCCCACCGATAGAGAGAAGGGCAAGTGCACACTGGATGTGGGGATGGCTGCGCCCTTGTCCAAACCGATCGTGATGAATGAGGGTACCCGTCCATCCCTTTCGAGCGGTGTTCAGTCCTCGATGATTTCTTCGGCGTGGGCGAGCAGGTGGAGCGGGTTGCATATCGTGATTTGGCGGTGGGCGATGGCTATCAGGCCCGCTTTGTGCAACTTCTGGAGCAGGTCGCTGACTGTGGGCTGCGTTGAGCCGGTCATGGAGGCGAGCTGTTCCTGGGAGATGCGGACCGGGAGTGCGACGGGCTTGGCCCATGCCTCGGCATCGGGCAGAAGGTCGTACACAAGCGAGATCAGCAGTTTGATGAGGCGGCTCATGACGCTCCCCGTGGCGAGATTGCTGAGCCTGTCGCCAAGATAGCGGACCCGGCTGCCCAGCATGGTGATCACACGGCGGGCCAGCACGTAGTCTTCTGCGAGCAGGGAATCGAATTCCACGCTCGGCATCGCGTAGAGTTCCGTGGGCATCAGCGTTTGCGCGTTGGCCCGGCGGGGGAAGGCGTTCAACACTTCCGAGAGGCCGAACAGTTCTCCGGGGCGGCGTAAAAAGAAGATGGATTCCTTGCCCGAATCTGTAATGCTGAAAATACGGACAAGCCCGGAAGCGACATAAAAACAGGAGTCGCCTGTGTCGCCTTCAAAGAAGACGATATCGTTTTTGGGAAGCGTCTTGAGGATGGCGCGCTGTAAGAAGCGCTGCCGCTGTTCTTCCAACCCGGCAAAAAAATCCCGATCCTGCAAATACCACAGATTTTCCATTACACCCCCAAAACAACGCGGCCCCTCCGCGTATGACGGACGGGCCGCGTTGACGAGAGCGCGTCCTGGCTAGCGGAGCCGGTTGACGTATTTGTATACGGACTCCCGACCGTGAATATCCCGGCACTTCCAAGTGATGCTGTCTTTCCCCATGATCGGCCGCAGTGTGGCCTTGTAGTAGCCTAACTGATAGGGAATCCGGGTTTCCAGAGCCCCGCAGGGGCAGGCCTTGACGCAGGACATGCAGTCCCAGCACTCATTCGTCGCGCGGCAGTAAGCCTTGCCGTTTTCAGGGGAAACCGCCATGAGATCGCCGGGGCAGGCCCGCTCGCAGCAGGATTCCGCGCTCCCGGCGCATCCGGTGCATTTCCGTGTATCAACTTTAGGTGGCATGGTAAACCTCTGGTTCGTTTTTCTCAGTAACATCAAGCGGTATGGCGATCGCCGGGGATGATCTGTTCATACGGGCGGGTAAACGTGGACACTTCGCCCGTCACCGGGTCCCTGCGGCTTTCGATGAAGCAGTCGAAGTGCGCGTCGTCGCGCTCGGGGTAGTCGGAACGCGTCTGCCAGCCAGCCCAACGGGTTTCCTTGCGGGCCTTGAGGTGGTGCACCACGGCTTCGGCCACGTCCACACGATCGATGGTTTCCATCGCCTGCATCAGTTCGTGGCTGTCCGTGGCGCGGAGATAGCGGAACTGCGATTGCAGTACCGCGATATGGCGCAGGGCGTAGTCGAGGCGTTCCTCGTTGGTGCGGTAAAACTGGCTGATGCCGCCCGCGTACTCATCCATCAGGCGTTGCAGGCGTTCCTTCATTTCGACGGGACGGATGCCCTCCTCATCACGGGAAAGCAGCGGGGCGTATACTCGTTCCATTTCCCCCTTAACCTGCGCCTCATCAAGGGGCGGTAGATCCAGACCCTCCATGTAGGCCACGGCCCCACGCGCGGCGAGCTTGCCCTCGGCGCAGCAGCCCCCGACGAATTTGTTGGGATTGCCGCCAGCCGTCTCCCCGGCGGCGAACAGTCCGGGCACGGTCGTCATGCGTCGCATGTCCACCCAGAACCCGCCTCCGGTGTGCCCGCCGAGGATGTAGGGATCGGAGCCATAAATCTCGATGGGCTCCTTGGTGACGTCCTGCCCCCGGCTGGCGAGGAACAGCACGAAGGAAGGCCGCTCGTTGAGGTAGTCCTCCATCATGGCCTTGCTGGTTTCCGGGGTCAGGTGCGTGGTGTCGCAGTAGCACGGCCCGCGCCCGGCAAGCCACTCCTCCATGGGCGCGTTGGCCCGGATGTAGCGCGGCGCGGCGTCGCCGCCGAGCGCGGCATAGCGGCTCATGACCCGTTCGCCTTTGGCGTTGACGATCGGCGCGCCGTAGCCCACGGAGATGGTATCGACCGGCCCGCAGAAATCCTTCGTCCGGGTGGCGACCCAGCGCTGTTCTAGGCTCGTCAGCTCCGCGCCCTGCCGGAAGCCCATGGCGTACCCGGATCCCACGCAGTAGGGGCACATCCATATCTGGGCGCCGCTGTCCGTGGAATCCGCCGTATAGGACTTGTACAGCGTGCCCGCGCCGCCCGTGGCCATGACCGTGGCCTTCGCCCGGAACACGTAGAATTTCCCGTCGCGGACGCCGAGGCCCATCGCCCCGACGCAGCGGCCCTTGTACATGAGCAGCCCGGTGCCCGCGACGCGGTTGTACACGTCGGCCCCGCTCTCGAGAGCCTTTTCCGCCATGATTGGCTTGAGCTGCTCGCCGTGGATGGAAATGTCCCATTTGCCGCGGTAGCGCACGTTCCCGTCCCCGTCCCGCAGGATGGGCAGGCCCCAGCGTTCGAGGTCTTCCACGGACTCGTTCAGCTCCTCGGCATTGGAAAGGGCGAGATCCTCGCGGAGCGGCCCGCCGCCCACCTGCGCGCGGCTCCACCGGACCAGATCTTCAGGCGTCTTCCCTTTGGGGATGTACGTGTTGATGGCGTCCATGCCTGCGGAACAGGCGCCGGAACGCATGATCTCCGCCTTTTCCATGATCACGACCTTGAGCGAGGGATCAAGCTTCGCCGCTTCCGTCGCCACGAAACACCCGGCGTTGCCGCCGCCGATGATCAGGAGATCGCATGTGACGACCTGCATTTCGATGTCTGACAACTGTTTCGGATGGAAAGGGTGCATCCGTCTGGCTGCAATATTGGCCATAGTGGTTCTCCTGAAGACGATCTCTGAATGTGGTATCCATCTAGAAGATAAGATACTGGCATACCTTCCTCTGTTCTATCAGTCAGGGAATAGTTTTTCGGGCGGCGCTACTTTTTCATGTCCGCAGCCAGCACCGACTTTACGATGATGAAAAAGGTCATAAGCATCAGGACGACCGCCACCGGCCGCGTCAGGAACATGTATGGATCCTGTTCCGAGGCGATGATTACCTGCTGGAGCGAGGTTTCCCAGATCGGGGCGAGGATGAAGCCGATGATCAGGCAGATGAAGGAATAGTCGAACTTGCGCATGAAATAGGCCAGCAGCGAGAAACAGAGCATCAGCGTCACGTCGAAGACGGCGTATTGGGCGAGATAGGCCCCCATCACGCATGTGAAGATAATGATCGGGTATAGGATGACCGAGGGAATCTGCACCACCTTGCAGAACAGGCGCAGGCCGAGCCGCCCCACACCGAGCAGGAACAGGTTGGCGATGATCAGGCTCCCGTAGATGGCGTAGATGAACTGGGCGTTCTGCTCAAACATGAGCGGGCCGGGGATCATGCCGTGGACGACGAACGCGCCGATGAGCAGCGCCGCCGCCATGTTGCCGGGGATGCCGAGGGTGAAGAGCGGGATGAGGCTGGACGCGACCACCGCACTGTTGGCGGATTCGGAAGCAGCGATGCCCTCAAGCCTGCCCTTGCCGAAGGTTTCGGGCTCCTTTGAGTGCTTCACGGCCTGATCGTAGGCGAAAAAGGAGGCGACCGGCGCGCCAAGCCCCGGCAGCGCGCCCACGACGGTCCCGGCGATGGAAGACCGGATGAGCGTCTTGAGGCACTCCACGTATTCCTTCAGCGTGATGAAGCGATCCTCGGGCTTGGAGGAAAAGGTGATCACCTCGCGGGCTTCCTTGCGGCCGAGCTGCTGCTCAAGCTGGATGATGATTTCCGAAAAGGCCAGCATCCCGATGCCCACGGGGATCAGGGAGATACCCCTCTCAAGCGGGACGATGTCGAAGGTCAGGCGGGGCAGAGCCGAGACGGGCTCGATGCCCACTGTCCCGATCAGCACGCCAAGGGCGGCCGCGATGAAGCCCCTGAGCAGGGAACGGGTGCCCAGCCCCGCAATGATGGTCATGGCCATGCAGATGAGTGCGAAAATTTCCGGCGGCCCCATATAGAGGGCCACGGCCGCCAGAGGTGCGGCCACGAGGATGAGTACCAGCGTCGCGAAGGCGTCGCCCGTCACTGAGGCGTACAGCGCCATCCGGAGAGCCTTTTCGCCTTTGCCCTGCTTCGCCAGAGGATAGCCGTCCCATGTGGTCGCCGCGGATTCCGGGGTGCCCGGCGTATTCAGCAGCACGCCGGAAATGGAGCCGCCGAAGAATGCGCCCTTGTTGAGTCCGACGAGGAAGCCGATGGCCGCCACTGGGGACATATAATAGGAAAGGGGGATGCACAGGGCAATGGCCATGGGGCCGTTGACGCCCGGGATGGCCCCCGCGATCATGCCCGCGATGACGCCGAGCAGCACGAACAGCAGGTTGGCGAGCTGCAAGGCCTCGGAGAGCCCGGCAAGAATCATATCCAGCATAGTCTTGATCCTTTGAGGAAGGAGGTCAGGGCATGGGGACGCCAAGCCCGAAACGCATGATCGCATACACGAGAAGCACGGGGGCGACGGAGACGAGCGTCATGGGGAGCCACCGCCGCTGCCCACAGCCTATCTGGATGACGACCATGAACGCGATACCGGCGGGCAGGAAGCCGAACAGCGACATGGCGGGCATCAGCAGCGCGCACGGGATCAGGAAGCAGGCCAGGTGCCGCCACCGGACAGCTGTTTGCCCGTCCCCGCCGGATTTTTCGGCCTTCCGCCACGAGAGGGCGGCCCGCCCCAGCCCGAGCAGGGACAGCGCCAGCATGAACCCGGCAGCAATGTCGGGGAGCAGGGAAGCGGGGACGCCGTACCCCGGATATTCCGGCGTATAGGCGGGGATGATCCAGATGAGGAGATAGGCGCTCGCCGCCGCGACGACGCCATAGGCCAATGTATCCCTCTGCAATTCGGTCATAGGAGGCTCCTGTGAAAATGGGGCGCACGCCGGGGGCAGCCGCGTCCCGCTGCAAGCGATCCGGGGCGGGTTTGCATCAAACGAGCATCTGTTCCCCGAGCGGAGCCGCCCCGAACCGCGTGGGAAACCCGTTTCCGGGCGCGGGCGTCCGTCCGGATCGCCCGCGTTTTGAAGTCGTCAGCGGGCGGCCTGTGCCGCGTACCGCTTGGAGGCTCCTTCCATGTACTGGGCGGCGTGGGCCATGCCGAACTCCACGGGCCGCATACGCAGCTTTTCGACGGCGAATTCGGAAAACGCCTTGTCCCGCTTCAAGTCGTCCAGCGCGGCCTTCAGGCGTTGCAGCACCTCGTCGGGGAGCCCCTTGGGCGCAGCGAAGACCACGTACATCTCGATGGACTCGTCCCATCCCTGTTCGCGCAGCGTGGGAATATCGGGAAGCTCGGTAAGGCGAACCGGCGTGGACGCCGCCAGACAGCGGATCTTCCCGCTCTGCACGTAATCGAACAGGATCGCGCCTGTATGCCCCAGATCGGCATGCCCGCCCATGACCGCCGAAATGACGGAAGGCCCGCCGGAACTGGGCATGAGCGACAGCTTGACGCCTTCCTGCTCGGCGATGCGCTTCATGGCGTCGCGGTCATCCGAGCCTTGGAACATATACGTGAGGCCCTTGCCTTCCTTCTTGGCCCAAGTGAAGGCCTCCTTCAGCGTCTTCCAAGGGCGATCAGGAAGGCAGATGATCCCGCTCTGGTTCAGCCCGAGCAGGGTGAGGAACTGAAAATCCCCGAGCCCGTACTTAGTGCGGACGAAGTGGGGGGAATAGGTGAACGCCGCAGTCGCGGAAACGCCAAGCGTGTAGCCGTCCGCCGGGGAGGACGCCAGCTCGGTGGCCATGACACTGCCGTGCGAGCCGCCGGGGACATTGCTGACCAGCACGGGTTGCCCGAGGCTGGCCTTTAGTTTTTCGGCCACGGCTCTGGTCAGCAAATCGATTTGTGCTCCCGGCTTGGTCATCGTCAGCATCTTGATCGGGTGATCCGGATATGTTCCCGCATGGACAAGCGGGGCGCAACACAGGCTCAGCAACACGGCGGCACAAAGACGGAACGCTGGAAACCTACGCATGATGTTTCTCCTCATCGTTGGATGTTGTCGGCCGGAAACCGTACGGGACACGTTACCCCATTTTTGGAAAAAATACATATCATGCTGCAATCAGAAAGACTTGTATGCAATAAAGGATACGCCGCGTCTTTTTGATTGGCGCATGGCAGGCCGCCCGGATTCCGGGGGCTCGCCCTTGTCCGCACCCTAGCAAAAGTGGGGGGGGCTTCCATAAGCTGGATGATAAATTGTGAAAAAAATGTTTAATCAGGGGCGGCGCAGGATACGCTTCTTTGAAATGTCTTCCGTTTAATTTCAAATAGATATAATAATATAGAAAAACAGCAAGACAAAGCGTTCCCATGCGGAAGACTCAAACTGATGATTCCTCGTCCCTGATAGCCTGAATGAGTGTCTTTATGGACCGAACAACGCGTCCAAACGCCTACGGTATGGAACTCCCGTTGCAGCTGAAGTGCCGTTTGAGGAATGCTGAACGTATTTCTACCCCTCACGCCTAGGGGATTTTCCGGGCCGCTTTCAGGAAAACCCCCGATACCTTCCATGCCGCCGCTCCGGTAGAACGTCACCATGTGGAAAAAAGAACGTGCCGTTCCGGGCACGCCACGAGGAGCGAGCAATGGACAGAAAGGTATTCTACAACGGAACGATCCTGACCATGCAGGCCGAAGGGCATACGGTTGAGGCCGTATACACCATCGGCGACAGGATCGCCGCAATCGGGAACCGTGACGACGTGTTCCGCCAGATTACGGACGACACCGAACGCGTTGACCTTGAGGGCAAGACCCTCATCCCCGGCTTCATCGAATCCCACGCGCACGTCACCGACTGGGCGGAATGCGAATTTCTCCAGTTCACCTGCTACCATATCAAGAACATCGCCGAGCTTCAGGACATGATCCGCGAGAACGCCAAGAGCAAGAAGGCGGGCGAATGGGTCATCGGGTACGGTTATAACGACAGCATGGTCGCCGAGATGCGGCACCTGGAGCGCGCGGACATCGACGCAGCCTGTGCCGACCATCCGGTCTTCGTCATGCACGGCAGCGGGCACCTCGCCTATGTCAACTCGAAGGCGCTGGAAATCTGCAACATCAATGCGGATACGCCGATCCCCGCAGGCGGGCAGGGCGAAATCCACCTCGGCGCGGACGGCCTCCCGAGCGGCCTGCTCATCGGGCAGGCGTACAATCTCGCCCTGAGCGTCATCCCCAAGTACACCGTCGAAGAATACAAGGGCGCATTCCGCAAGGGCATCGCCGCCGCCAACGCCAAGGGCGTATGCAGCATCGGGGACGGCTCCATCGGCTACATGGGCAACCAGTGGCAGCTCCTCCGGGCTTTCCATGAGCTGGAAAAGGAAGGCGACCTCAATCTGCGCTTCTACCTCGTGATCATGGATTACGGATACATCCCCTTTATGGAAGGCGGTCTGGTGACCGGGTTCGGTTCGGAAAGCCTTCAACTCGGCTCCATCAAGCTGCTGCTCGACGGCTCGATTCAGGGCCGCACCGCCAGCGTCAAGGAGCCCTACCTCGGCACCGACGAAAAGGGGCTCCTTCACCATACCCCGGAAGATTTGCAGGCCCGTGTGGAGCGCTACCACCGGGGCGGATGCCAAATCGCCATCCATACCAACGGCGACAACGCCATCGAGGAAGCCATCAACGCCATAGAGAAGGCGCAGGCGGCCTATCCCCGCCCGGACGCCCGGCACATGCTCATCCATTGCCAGATGGCGTCCGAGGAACAGCTCGACCGCATGGCGAAGCTCGGCATCATCGCCAACTTTTTTGTCGGGCATGTGCATGTGTGGGGCGACCTGCACCGTGACAGATTCATCGGCGAACGCGCGTTGCGCATGGACCCGGTCGCTAGCGCCAAGAAGCGGAATATGCCGTTCTGCCTCCACACCGACCTCCCGGTGACGCCCCTTGATCCCATCCTCAGCATGTACGCCGCGGCCGCCCGCCGCACCAAGAGCGGGAAGATCCTCGGCGAAGATCAGCGTGTTTCCGTTTACGACGCCCTGCGTGCATGGACCGTAAACGCCGCGCATTCGATGTTTGGTGAAACGGTGAAGGGGAGTATCCGCGAAGGCTACCTCGCCGACCTCGTCATCCTGTCCCAAAATCCGCTGGAAACGGCCCCTGACGACCTGCTGGACGTGCAGGTTGTGCAGACCGTCGTCGGCGGCAAGACCGTATACCGCGCCTAACCCATTCAGGAGCCCATCATGTCGAATTTCCTCAAGTACATGCGCCTGTTCGCGCTCGGCATCACCTTCTCGTCGTCCATGGCTCTGCCGTATGTGCAGATCAAGTTTTACGACGTGTTCCGCGAAGCCACCCAAGCCAGCAACAACGAACTCGGCCTGCTCATGACCATCTTTACCGCGGTCAGCATGGCTCTCTATATCCCCGGCGGGGTGCTCGCGGACCGCGGGTCTCCAAAGAAGCTCCTGCTCCTTTCGTTGATCATGATGTGCGGCCTGAACGCCTACTTTGCCTTCCATACTTCCTACGGCGCGGCACAGCTCATCTGGGCGTTGCTCGCCATTGCCGCGAACACGGTTCAGTGGCCTACGCTGATCAAGGCCATCCGCGACACCGGCAGCAGTGAGGAACAGGGCCGCATGTTCGGCACCTTCTACGGCACCACCGGCATCTTCTCTTCCATTATCGGATTCGTAGGTGCTTGGATTTACTCCAATGGTTCGAGCAACATCGAAGGCTTCCACCTCATGCTCCTCGGGCAGTCCGCCTTCTGCGCCGTCGCCGCCGTCGCCGTCGGCTTCTTCGTGGAAGACAAGACCCCGTACAACAACAATGTCCCCGCGCCGAAGGAGAACCCCTTCAAGAGCGCGCTTACTGTCATGAAGCTTCCCGCCGTGTGGATGATGGTCGTCCTGATCTTCTGCGGCTACGGCATGTACATCGGCATCACCTACATGACCCCCTACACCACCAACGTCCTCGGCGCGTCCATCGCCTTCGGCGCCGTGCTCGGGACCATCCGCGCCTTTGGCCTGCGCGTCCTGACCGGACCCTTCAGCGGCTATATTTCCGACAAGATGGGCTCGGCCGCAAAGATTCTCGCCATCTGCTTCGTGGTCATCATCGGGATGCTGTTCGTCATCCTCTCCTTGCCCAAGGGCACGTCCAACGCCGTGATCATCCTGCTCACCATGATGTTCAGCTTCTTCGGCCTCGTCATCTACACGACCATGTTCGCCTGCATGGAAGAAGTCAGCATCCCGCCCCAGTACACCGGCATCGCGGTCAGCGTCATCAGCCTCCTCGGCTACCTGCCTGACGGCCTGTTCCCCCCCCTGTTCGGCCACTGGCTCGACGTGTACGGCAATCAGGGCTACTCGGTCATCTTCTACTTCCTCGCCGGCATCAGCCTTCTCGGGTGCTGCGTCGCCATCGTCATCTACCGCAAGGGACGCGCGCTCCGTTCCGGTCAGGTTGAAGTCGAAGCAGGGAACGAAGCTCAGGTTACGGCCTGAAAAAGTGAACCGAGGGAGGGGGAAGGTGACCCTTTAAAAAGATCATCTTCCCCCTCCCCGAACCTCCTCAATCTTTTTTATCGAACCCCTGACAATAGTCGTTCTTTTTCAAATTATTACAATTAAATAGAATCTTTTGCCAAGAAAATACGGAAATTCTCCATAACATAAACGCCCGGATGCATTCTCCCCCTTGCATCCGGGCGTTTATGTTATGGCTGACGGAACTGAAAAAACTTGTCGTGGCAGTGAAAGGAATCCTTCAACCGTTAATTGAAGTATCATCCCTCCTCCGTACAACCAGCACATCTGACGCAATCGGAGCGCTCTTGATCCGGCAAAGGCCGGTCGCTTCGCTCTCCGGCCTTTGCCGGATCAAGAGCGCCCTGAGGGGGTCCGGGGGGAATCATTCCCCCCGGGCGGGTCAAGGGCGGCAGCCCTTGCCGCCGGAGGCATCTACCCGCGCAACGCGGCAGCGTCCCAAACAACGGCGATGATGGTCCCCCTGCCAAGCTCCGATCCGATGGTCAAAACGCCGGAACTGAGCTGTGCACGCTCGCGGAGGCTCTTGAGGCCAAGGCCGGACTTCACGCTCACGTCGGCGAGCTTTTCCGCGACCGAAAAGCCTTTTCCGTCATCGCTGATGACGAGCCGGAGGGCGTCGCCGTCCATGCCGAGGGAAACGGAGGCGCGGGTCGCCCCGCTGTGCTTGACGATGTTGCTGAGGGCTTCCTGAATGATGCGGAAGATCACGATGGGCAGATTCGGCGGCAGTTTCTCCTCGTCGAGCGCAATGGAAAGCTCAATCGGCATGTGCGCGAAAACGCGCTCATACTCTTCGCAGAAATCCGCGATGGTGGCCTCAAGCCCAAGCTCAAGCTGAGGCGGACGAAGCTCGTTCTGGATGCGGCGGAGATGGGTCGCCAGTTTCTTGACCAATGAAACCGAGGTCGAAAGCGTGTCGCAGATGTCCGGCTGGAGTTCGTGCTCGGGCAGGGAACGGATGGAACGAAGGGAACGCTCCATGCCGAACTTGATCGCGCCGAGCGTGGCCCCGATGTTGTCGTGCAGCTCGGAGGCGAGCTTGAACCGTTCGCTCTCCTGCGCCATAAGCAACTTTTCGGAAAGCGCCTTGAGTTCGCACGTGCGTTCGGCAACCTGTTTTTCCAGGTTTTCGTGGGAGTGGAGCAGTTCCTGTTCGTGCTTCTCGATCTCCGATGTGAAGTACCGTACCGATGAGGTCATTTCCGCCAGCTCGTAGCGCACGGATTCGGGGAATGGCGTCGGGATACGGTTCACCCGGTCAAGCATGCAATTGTTCAGCCGCTTGATGGGGTCCACCACGTTGCGGACGATGGAGCGGTAGATAAACAGCGCGAGGAACACGGCAAGGAAGAAGGTCACCCCCACAGTGGCCACGATGACAGCGTAGCGCTCCGCGAGCGTCTTTTTGGATGCCTGAATGCTCGTCCATGACTGCTGGGAAACGGCGTTGGCCGACTCGATGAGGCTGTTTGAGGTATATTGATGGGTGATCTTGAGGGCATCCAGTGTGCTTTCCAGCGCCGTGTATTCCTCATACAGAGCAAGAAGGCCGTCTTCCGCGAGGGCCATTGTGGCCGCATCGCTGGAGAGTTTTTTCAGGCGCCCGGAAAAGGGGCTGGCCTCCGCCGAGCGCAGCAGCCGTTTGACGTCGGTGCGGATTTCGCTTTTGAGGCGCAGGGAATAGGGCCGGTCATGGTGCATGGACAGCAGGAGCATGGCGGTGAGCACGTCGGAATAGGCGGTCTTCCAGACGTTGAAGCCCGGATCGCCCGGCTTCATGCCCGAGGCGTACAGCTCCCGCTCAAGCTGCGGCAAGTCCGCGTTGAGGGTGCGGATACGCTTTACGAGCCGTTCCGTGTTGCGCAGGTTGTCGATGCGTTGGGCGACGGCCTGGTTCGTGCCCGCAAGGATTCCGTTCAATTCATGCAAGTTGTTCTTTATCTTTTCTTTGATCCCAGGATCGACGGCAAGCGCTTCGAGGCTTTCCAGCACGTTTTCGGGAAAACGCCGGGCCTCGATTTCCTGTACGACTCCGAGGTGGACGAAACGGTCGCGGCACAGGATGCTGTCGTGGAGGATGCCCTTCGCCCACTCGCTCTCCTTGCTGATGTAGGAAGCGATGGCCATGTTGGGCAAAGCGACGTTGACGGTTTCGTCCGCCTCTTCGGACAGCATCTTGAGGAGCTGGAGCAGCGAAATGAGGAACGCGCACAGCACGAGGCAGAACAGCCCGAGCAGCAGGGCGATGCGGGAGGCGATGCTCTTGTCCATGATGCTCATGGGCGTTTCCAACAGGCTTCGTCCAGCGGTGAAAGGACGCCGAAAGGCTGATCCGCGACGTGCAGGACGTTGCGGTTGCGGATCGTGGCGTAGGGGATGGTGCAGAGCCAGAGGGCGACGTGCTCGCGGGAAAGGCGCTCCTGAAGCGCGGCGTACAGCGCCTTGCGCCCTTCCGGGTCCTTTTCGGCTGAGGCGGAGCGGAAGAGGGCATCCACTTCGGGGTTGCTGTAATGGCTCATGTTGGACCATAGGATCGCCGCCGTGTTGGTCGCGTAGATGCGCTCAATGCCGATGGCGGGGTCGTGCCAGCCGTACAGCTCGTCCATCGTCACGTCGAACGCGCCGCTTGTGACGCGGTCCGCCCATGAACCCGGGTCTTCCGCCGTGCGTATCCGGAAATAGACGCCGATGGTCCGGATGAACTGGCTTTGCAGGTATTTGAGGATGGACAGCGAAAACTGGGCGGAAGGCTCATAATCGATTTCCACGGTAAAGCGGATGCCGTTTTCGTTACGCGGATACCCCGCGCGGTCGAGGATACGGTTGGCCTCATCGGGATCGTAGGGCGTGGATACGGGCGAATGCCACTCCGAGCCGGGCGGGATGGGGCCGTACATGGGCCGGACCCCGCCGGGCACGGCTTGAGCCAGCGCCTTATTGTCGATGCTCATGGCGAGGGCCTTGCGGACTTCGGGCGAGCGGAAAATCGGGTTGCGCACGTTGAAGGTCAGCAGGGCGAAGGGATGGAGGAGGGAGAACTCGTCCCGGGTGACTTCAATGGCCGGATTGGAGCGGAAGATGCGCTCTTCATCCGACAGGGAAGAGAAGGCGTAGAGATCGGCCTCGCCCTGCATGATCGCAAGCGGGATTTCGTTTTGGTCCCAATAGACGCGGAAGGTGATCCGGTCGAGGCGCGGCTTGCCGGGGAGGAAAAAGCCTTTGTAACGTTCGAGGACGATGTTTTTCCCTTTTTCCAGCGAGGCAAGGCGGAACGGGCCGGAGCCTACGGCCCGCAGGTTGGCGGGGTGGGTGTCGATGGGCGTGCCGTCCCCATAGATGTGGGCGGGCAGGACAGGGACCAGCGCGGGGATGAAGCACTTGAGCAGGGCGGGCTGCGGGATGGACGTCTCCAGATCGAGCGTCAGGTCGTCTACCGGGACGACCTTGTCCACGGCTTCGAGCATGGAGCGGAAAGGATGGTGCCGTTGCGCCGCCCGGATGGAAAAGGCCACGTCATTGGCCGTGATCGGGGTGCCGTCATGAAAGGTCGCGCCTTTGCGGAGATGAAACCGGAACCGTTTGGCTTGGGAATCGATTTCCCATGACTCCGCGAGATAGGGTATGGGGCCGTCCTTTCCGGTACGGACCAGCCCGGCGAACAGCTGCGCCCCGATTTGGCTGGTCAGGCTGCCGCTGGCTACGGCGGGGTTGAAACCGGGCGGAAAACGTTCCAGCGCCACAATGAGGCTGTTGTCTTCCGGAGAGGCGGAGGCCGGAGCCGCGTACAGGGCGAGAAGCAGCAGGGCCGCGGACAAGAAGGCCGTCAGGTATGCATGGCCCGTGCGGACGGGGCGTCCCGTTCCGGGCGGGAACGGAGAGGCCGCCGAAAGGCGCGGGGCGGCGCGGCGGAGTCGCTTAGTCAATGCCGTCCCCTACAAGCCCGTTCTGCATGGCGAAGCGCGTAACTTCGCGTACATTATGCAGATCAAGCTTTTTCATAAAGCTGGTGCGGTGGGTGTCGATGGTCTTGACCGACAGGTTCAGCTTGGCGGCGATGTCTTTGTTGCTGTTGCCCTCGGCAATGAGTTTCAGCACCATTTTTTCCTTTGGCGTCAGGGAGTCGGCTTTCGAGGCGGCTTCGGCGTTGCCGTCCACGTATGAAATAATCATGGACCCGGTGAGCTCAGTGCTGATGTACTTCCTTCCCTTGAGCAGGGCCCGGATGGCGACGAGGAACTCGTCCTCGTCCGCCGTTTTGAGCAGGTAGCCGTCGGCTCCGGCTTTCAGGGCCGCGCGTACATGCCCGGCTGTGGCGTGCATGGAAACGATAAGGATGCGCGCTCCCGGCGCAACCTCCCTGATACGGGGTATGGCCTCCACGCCGCTGAGTTCGGGCATGGAAATATCCAGCAGGATGAGATCGGGCCGGAGCGACTGCGCGAGCCGGATGCCTGCGAGCCCGTCCCCCGCCTCGCCCGCGACCGTCAGGCCGGGCTCGATGCCGATGAGCTGTTTCAGGCCGCTGCGGAACAGGGCGTGATCTTCGACTATCAATACAGATGGCACGTCGTTTCTCCGTGTGCGGACGCTTTGCGTCCGGGATGCGCCGGTGCCGAAATGCCACGGCTTTTTTGAGTATAATGCAGTGCCGCAAAAAGGAAAAGGAGGCGCAGCCTCTATAGGCTGAGGGATACGGGCATTCCTGCGGCAGGCTTCCCTCCGCGTGGTATCGGCAAGGCCGCCCCCATTTTTTTCGCTGATCATGATGAAGTTTATCCGGTGGACAGATCTGGCGATCCGTTGTCCAGGGAGACGGCCGCCCCGCGCCTTTCGCCTCGGGACCGGTATATCCGAGCGGCTCTCGCTTGCCGGGAGGGGGGCATTGTGACATCCTAATACTCATGAAGATGAGGAAGCATACCGCCGGGTTCCCTTTCTTTTCCGGCAACGAACCGAATCCGTACGCATCCCTCTGCCATCTTCGATCCCGCTCCGGCTGAGGAGCGCGTACGGGAGGAAGCATGACATCTCAGTTACGAAAAATAAACAACGTCATTGAACAATTTTTGCTGCCGTTGGCGGAAGCCGTTTCCGGCTGGTCCACGCTGGCGGCGATCCGATCCGCGCTCATCGTCACCCTGCCGCTCATGTTCCTCGGCTCTCTTGCCGAGCTGATGATCAGTTTCCCGTTGGATGCCTACAAGGAATTCATGTTCCGGCAGTTCGGCCCCGAGTGGCGGATGTTTGGGCAAATCCTGAAAGACGCCACCTTTTCCGTGATGTCCCTCATCATGGTTTTCTCCATCGGCCACCATCTGACGGACCAGTTCAACCATGACAATCCGGTCCTGCGTGCCAATCCGGTCATCGCGGGTCTTGTGGCCTTTACGGCGTTCTTCTGCCTGCTCCAGCAGGACGGGGACGCGCTCAACCGGCGTTGGCTCGGCGTCGCCGGGCTGTTTGTGGCGATCCTCGTCGGCGTGTTCGCCACCCGGCTGTTCCTGTATTTCTTTTCCATCAAACGGCTGCACCTGCATTTGCCGGGGGGGACTCCCGATATCGCCATCCCGCAGGCCTTCAACGCCTTCATCCCCGGCATGTTGACCGTGCTCGTGTTCGCGGCGCTTGGCGCGGCCATGCAGACATTTGTGGGCATGTCTCTGCATGAGGCGCTGTATCAGATCATCCGGATGCCTTTTGACGCCATCGGGGAAGGGCTCGGGCGGGGCATGTTGTATATCCTTTCGCTCCATGTCCTTTGGTTCGCGGGCATCCACGGGGCCAACGTCCTTGATCCGATCACCCACGACATCTACGGCGCGGCCATGCTCGCCAACGAAGTGGCGGGGAGCCCCTGCCGCACATTATGACCAAGACGTTCATGGACACCTTCGTATTCATGGGCGGGGCCGGGACAGGCATCAGCCTTGCCGGAGCGCTGATCCTGTTCGGCAAGACGCAGGCCAGCCGTAAAATCGGGATTTTTTCGCTTGTGCCGGGCCTGTTCAATATCAACGAAGTACTGCTGTTCGGCCTGCCTATCGTGCTCAATCCGCTTATGCTGATCCCTTTTCTGCTCACGCCGGTCCTGCTGGCGGCGATCAGCTACGTCGCGGTCGCTACGGGGCTGGTCCCGGGGACCAACGTGGCGACGGAGTGGACCACCCCCATCCTGCTCAACGGCTACCTGTCCACGGGTTCTCTGAGCGGTTCGGCGTTGCAGCTGGCGAATCTCGTGGTGGGCGTGCTCATCTATGCGCCGTTTGTCCTTATAGCCAATAAAATCAAGGTAAAACAAATCAACGATGCCTTTAGGAGCCTGCTCCGCCGCTCCTGCGCCACAGCGGACTCTTCCCGGCGCTGCCTTGACCACAACGACGATGCGGGGTCCCTTGCCCGGAGCTTGATTACGGATCTTGAGTACGACTACCGGCATGGCGAAGGGCTGTTCCTCGAATTTCAGCCGCAGATCTGTTCCCGAACCGGCAGGGTTGTGGGCGTGGAATCGCTTATCCGCTGGAAGCACCCGTCCTATGGGCTGATCCCGGCTCCCATTACCGTGGCGCTGGCCGAGGATTCCGGGCTCATCCGGCCCATCGGGCTGTGGGTCTTCGAGACGGCCTGTCAGGTGCGCAAGAGCTGGCTCGACGCAGGAATCACGGATCTCACGATGGCGGTCAACGTTTCGGCCCTCCAGCTGGAGCGTTCCTTCCCGAAGCAGCTTCTTGACATCGCGGCCCGTTACGATTTGCCGCCCTCTTTGATGGAAGTGGAAGTTACGGAGTCGAGCGCGCTGGATTCCGATAAGCCGGAAAGCCATATCCTCTCCCGTGTCTACGACGCGGGGTTCCCCGTGGCCATCGACGATTTCGGCATGGGGCACAGTTCCCTCAAGTATTTGAAGCAATTCCCCGTCAGCGTGGTCAAGATCGACGGCGCGATCAGCCGGGAAGTGGTCACGAACTCGATCTGTTCGGATATCGTGGCTTAGATCACCCGCCTCTGACGGGCGCGGAACATGCTCAGTGTGGCGGAGTTCGTCGAGAATGAGGAACAGGCCGCACTCCTCCGCGAACTCGGCTGCGACGTGTTCCAAGGTTACCTGTACAGCAAGTCGCTCCTGCCTTCCGATTGCCTCCAGTTCATCCAAAAGAGGAACGGCGGCAACGGTGCGTAAGGTCGGCCTGAAGCAACGTGTTTCTCGAGGGGACATCCTGCGGGCGGACCCAACGTGGGGAGGGCAATCCGGCTCTCCCCTCGCAAACCCCTTTGGGCGGGGGGCGCAATCTCTCAAGTTTTTCTTGAAGTTTTTGTTTCGGCTGACCGGGCGCGCCCCATCATGCCTTTCCGTCCGGGTGCCCCGTCTGCCTGCTTTTTCGGCTGGCCGGGAAATCGGAACGCTTGTTGCCGGAGTCATGACGCGTCTGCGCCTCTTCATTGTCGCGGTTGCGTACACACTGCTGGCTGTCCTGACCGCTGTTCCCGCTGCGGCGAACGAAGATCTCGCGCCTGAAACGCAAGGGCTGGACTCGCGGGAAGCCTTCCGCACCGGGACGCGCTTTTTCGATGAAGCGGAGGTTTCGGGCGGCCTGTATTTCTTCCGGCGCGACCGCAGACGTTACGACGTAGACAAAGGCCGGTACGGGACGAACCTCAATCACGCCTCGGTGCAAGCGAACGCGGATTTTGTCTCCGGATTCGCGGGCGGCTGGCTCGGATTCGATTTCGGCGTGTTCGGCTCGCACGATCTCATGAACAAGGGAGCGGTGGATCACGAAATGGGCTTCGAGCCGTGGGGCGATCCGTGGCACCCCGACTGGAGCAAGCGCCGCACCGACGACGGCGTATCCGTGTACAAGGCCGCGCTCAAGGCCAAGGCCGGTCCCGCATGGGCCAAGGCGGGATGGTTCCAGCCCACGGGGCCGGGCGTGCTTGGGGTCAACTGGTCCATCATGCCGGGCACCTACAGGGGCGTGAACGCCGGGGCCGACTTTGGGCGGCTGTCGCTGGCGGCGGCGTGGGCCGACGAATACAAATCCCCGTGGTTCGTCAACATGAACCGTTTCCGCAAGAACGACGGCGAAACGTCCGTACCGTGGCTGTGGAGCGCCGGGGTACGGTACGCCTTCGAAAGCGGACTGACGCTTGAACTTGGATACGGCGCATCCAAAGATCACCTGCAAAACGCGCATTTCAAAAGCAGCTATCGAACGGGAGGCGGCGCGGGCCCCCTCACCGTGGGTTACCATGCCTATTTCATGAACGACAGCGACGATTCAGGAAAAAGCGAGAACGACAATTTCGACGGCCTCGCCTCGCTGCATTATCTGTTCGGAAAATACGAGGTTCCGCCGTGGACTTTCCGGCTGGAGGGCACCTACGTCCGCGCTCCCATGTCCGGGCCTCAGAGCCAGGGGCAATTCGCGTACCGCCTGACCGACCGCAGCGGAAGCTCCAGCGGCGCGTTCGACGTGTGGTGGGATGCCCGTTCCGACTGGAATGCCGACAACGAAAAGGCCGCCTATTGCGGCGCAATGCGAACCCTCGACGATCTGCTTCCCATAGCCGGCTTTTCGGCGGGCGCGGGCGCGGCTTTCGGTTTCGACGGCAGAGGCTACGGTACGGCGGAGCACCTCAAGGAATGGGCTTTCACCTTCGATCTCAATTATGTGAAACCCGATGGCCCGCTTGAAGGGGCTTTCGTCAAGCTGCATTACACCGAATACCGCAACGGTACGGCCCAGCCGAGCTGGGGCACATACCGGAACGCCTTCCAGTCCGAACGCGATCTCAAGCTGCTTATAGGGATCCCTTTTTCGCTGTGAGCCTTGTAATCCCGAAAAAAGCAGCGGCTCTGCCGGAACCGCCCGCTTCCGGGAACGCGGCGAACAGGGATTCGATAAAAGTGAAAGCCGTTGAAGGGGAGAGGGGAAACGTTCTTGAGGCGTTTCCCCTCTCCCCCTTCCCAAATGTTTTCTCCGCTCAGTCCGTGCGTCTGTTGAGCGAGACAAGCAGGAAGGCGGCCACTGTGCCGATGACGGCTACAATGGTCATGCTCTGGATGGCGCGGGGCAGGCCGTAGCCGTCGGCGATCCAGCCGAGGAGCGGGGCGACGATGCCGCCCATGCTGGTGGCGAGCCCGAGGGTGACGCCGGAAGCGAAACCAATGTTCTTCGCCAGATATTTCTGCCCGAGCACGACCATTGAGCTGAAGGGCGCGTACAAGGAAAAGCCGAGGGGCAGCAGGAGCGCGAAAGCGGCATAGAGATTGTCCACTAGGCCGAAGAGGACGATGGAGGGGATCAGGACCACGTAGGAGAGCCGGATGATCCGCAGGTAGCCGAAACGGTCCGAGAGCATCCCGCCGATGAAGTTGCTGATGACGCCGAACGTGCAGAAGCAGGTCAGAGCCGCGGCCCCGGCAGCTTTGGACTGGCCGAAGTTATGGATCCAGTAGAGCGGGATGAAGGTGTTACAGCCCACAAACAGGACGGACCGGGAAATGATCGCCAGCGTCAGCTTGGAGAATTCCTTCCAATTGTTTTTCACCTCTTCGGTTTCCCCGGCAGCTTTCGCGCTTTCGGTTTCGGTCTTCTTCATGCCCGAGAGGTGCGAGATCTGGTAGAGCAGGATGACCGACATGACGAGGGCTATGAGGCCGAAAACGGACGTGCCGGGCATACCGAACGCGCCGATGGCCGCTACCGCGAGCATGGGGCCGAATACGAAACCGCTGTTGCCGCCTATGGAAAAGAGGCTCAAGCCTGTGCCCTTGGAAGCGCCGGAAACCTTATTGGCGAAACGCGCGCCCTCGGGATGGAACAGGGCCGCGCCCACGCCGCTGAGGGCAATGGCCGCGAAAATGGCCCAGTAGCTGTGCAGGAAGCCGATGGAAGCCAGCCCGCCCCCGGCCAGCAGGACGCCCACGGGAATGAACCACGGCTTGGAAAGCTTGTCGGACAGATAGCCGAAAGCCGGTTGAATAATCGAGGAGAGGCAGGAGAAGGCGAACATCAACCCGGCGGCGGCCTGATAGTCGAAACCGTACGCGGTGATCAAAAAGGGCAGGATGGCGGGCAACGCGCCGCCGTTTATGTCGCACGACAGATGCCCGAGCGACACAAGGAAGATTTTCTTTTTGTCCATGACGATGACCTTTGTCCGCAGGCGGGGACGGATGAGGGGAAGCGGGCGTTCCCGGCGGCGCGAAGGGCCGACGCGGCAGCCACGGCACAGTGGATAGTGGGAAATCTCAGACGAAAAAGCAAGGCTCTTTCTGGTAAAAAACAAAGGTGCGCCGGGGGATTATGGAAGAGCGAAAGGGGTGATAGCGTCTATTGTGCCGGAGTGACGCCTTGTTGCGTGCTCTTCTGGACGTTCTGGCCCCACGAAAAGAGTAGGGGATAGGGAAGGCGCGGGGGCCTGAGAAGGCTAGTCAGGGTGCGAAGCTCACCGCTCCCGCGCGTTGTGGGGCGGCCATGAAGGGGGAGGCTAGTCCGCGTCCTTTCCTTCTTCATCAGTGAAAACCGCCTCCCGGATAAATCCTGGAGGCGGTTTTCGTGCCGGGCCGCGTGGAGGCCCGTTTATGGAAGGAAGATTACGGCCTGCTCATGTCGAGCCGTTCAAAGGTATGGGAACCATCCGTACCAACGCGGATCTGCATGTCGAGGATGAGCGGCAACGCCGGATCGGACGTGATGTCCACGAGGACGGAGCCGTCCTGCTGTTCCTTGGCGGAAACGGAGAAATTGCCGTGCTCGCTGAACTCCACGCCGGGGAAGCATGTACTGAGGACGCGGGGCATGATCAGCGGCGCTTGCGAGAAACACTGCATGACCCGGGCAAGCTGCCCTTCGGAGTGGGTCATGCCGCGCACCCGGCCGATGATCTCCGTGAAATGCGGGTTTTCCGATGTATTTTCCTCATCGGAGATGCTGAACGGGCTGGTTGCGAAGCCGTTCCCGTTGCGATCCTCGAATTGCATGACTGTATTCTTGCCCCGGCGACGGAAGTCCGTCACGAGGCCATACGCCGTTTCCTCATCAATGCCGCTCAGGGATCCCATACCCGTAGCCACGGAGATGTCTTTCAGAGAGATATGCGCATGGGGGCGGGTCAAGGCGATGAGCTTTTTGGGGCTCAGGCCGAAACTGCTGCTGTTCATAAGTGCGGCGTCCATTACCGGCTGAGGCATATCCGGTGCCGCGGCCTGGAGCAGGCCCACATACATTTGGGAAACGGACTTGATGAGATCCGCGCCGAAGTGTTCGGCGCGGATGCCCCTGGGCATGGGGCCGCCGACCATGGCATCCCAGATCTGCCGGTTGGAAAGCGGCTTGCCGCGGTTGGCCTCCAGAGCGGCGAGCAGGTCGGAAACCGAGGATTCTACCCAGTACGGAAGCAGGAAATCCTGCGCGCCCTGAGCTGTCTGGGCAAGCTGCGTATGGATGCCGCGAAGCTGTTCCCACTGTTGCGGCGTGAGCCGTTCGGCATGGCGATTCATCTGGACGTCGAAATCGGTGATGACGCCGGGGGCAAACCGGCCGAGACGGCTGAGAGGGGATTCCGCGTCGCCGGGCATCTCGCACAGATGATTGATTTCGTCGTTAAAATACATGGGATCGACCTGCGGATTGTGCCCGAGCCGGTATTCGGCGTTCTGGCGCAGGTTGTTCATGATCTGCGTCGCGCCCATCAGCGGGGCGGTATCACGCGGGGCTCTCGGGTGCCCCACAATATGGAGGCAGGTCCCGGCGAGCTTGTGTGCCATGTCGGACTGCATGTTGGCGGAGACATTGGCGAGTTCGTCCAGCGTCATGCCTTCGAGGATGAAGTCGCACATCATGGGGAGCAGATCTTCGGATCCGGGCAGTTGCGCATAGCGCTCATGAAACGCGCAGAACCGTTCGGATACGTCCATGACGGCCTGCGTGAAGCGCCCCGGAGTTTGATCGAGCCGCGCCAGATTGACGAGCCCGGTCGGCACGGGCAGTTCCTTCGCCGCAGTGAAGGCCTCGGCTATGGCTCCGGCATCGCGCACGCCGTAGCGCTGGGCGATCTCCTTCATGACATCCTTGTCCGCATCGCTGAACCGTTCGGCGGGCAGCGCGCCGATGTCGTCCAACGTGTCCTTGAGGCCCAAGAGTTCGGCTCCGATGACGTCTCCGGCGAGCTGGCGCAGTTGTGCCGCGTCGACGGCGTTCCCTTCCTCATTGGCCGCGTTGAGCAGGGGTGTAAGGGCCTGGCTGACGCCCTGATAGAACGGCCTCGGATTGATGGCGTCGGGCCTCAGGCCCGCGAGCGCGCCATCTTCGTTGATCGAATCGAAAACGGCCCGGAAGGCGTCCGTGTTGGCCTCGACGACGTGTCCCTGCTCGGGGATGAGCTCGTCCAGGACGGCGTTGAAGGTTTCCCGGTTGGCGCCGGACAGGGCGCTGTGCTGCGTAGTGCTGAGCCGGGGGATGTCAAGGCCGTGCGCGCGGGCGAACTCCCGCAGCATAACGGGGATTTGTTCCGTATCTCCAAATACCTCGAACTTTGATTCGAGGAATTCGCTCAAGAGCTCCCCATCCTGCCGTTGGATTTCTTCGGACTGCGGATCGACGTCACCGGGCGTTGCGATCCCCATGTCGACTTTCTGTTCGCGGGACATGAGGCTGATGAGCGCTCTGGCGTGTCCTTCGAGGCTGCGGAACTGGGTCATGCCTTCCTTGAGGAATTCCAAGCCCCGCATCCCGCCGAGGCCGCGTTGGATGGCCCCGTTGAGCGTGGCGAACTGGTTGGCGAGAGGTCCGAACTTGTCCACCGCGTTTTTCATGAGATCGGGGAGCATGTCCTGTGTGACCCCGCGCCGGGCCAACAGCATGGAGACGGAGTTGCGGAGCACGGCGGCGATGTCGTCCGCGCCGTAATCGCCCTTGAAGCTGTGAGCCGCCGAATTAAGCGCGTCGGCATGGTCGGCGATGCGTTCGAGGAAGGCGGCATCCATAGGCACGCTGTCGTTGAGGAGCTGCTCCACCATCACGTCGCCCGCGAGCATGGCGTTGATGTAACGGGGCATGGTTTCCGCAGTGACCGGCGGATTCAGGTCGCCCGGCGGGTCCTGCGCCATGATCGCGAACTCGCGGAGCAGGGGCAGGTTGTCTTCCACAAAGACTTGTACGGCGATGTCCATCGCCTCGGCCACACGCTCTTGAGACGGATAGACGCCGGGTCCGGGATTGTCGTTGAGCAGCGCCGTGCAATGTTTGATCACGGCAGGGTTGTTGGCGAGGGCGGAGCTGAAGTTCTGGGGCAATCCGGCGAGGGTCATGGCTTGGCGTATGCCCTCCGCCTTCCCGGCTGTCCGCATCATGAAGCCGCGCACGGCATCCTGCCGTTCGGCGGGCGTCGCAAGCGTGGGCATGTTTGTGGCGAAGCTCATGGCCAGCCCCTGCATGTTGTCCCGCCCGAGCGTGGGAAGAGCCTCTTTGAGCGTGGCGATCATGTCCTTGCCGTTGGGAAGCTGCGGCAACAAGCCGAGCATATCGTCTTTCAGCGATGACAGGATATCGATGTCCGCCGCATTGGCGTCGCGGAAGGCCGTCTGGAGCCGGGTAAAGGCGCCTTCGGTCCCGTGGGCTTCCATATCGGCCCGCAACTGGTGGGCAAAGAAGCCGTTGGCGCCCGCGAGGGGCTGGTTGAGGCGAGTGAGGGCCGTGGTCATGGCCGCGCCGCGCGTTCCAAGGCCGGGAAGCTGCGTGAGGACACCGACATTTTGTGGGATGACCTTCTCGCAAAGATACGTCCGTACGGCGTCACGTTGGCCCTGCGGACTGCCGAGATCCAGATTGCGGACCAGCGCGAACTGGGCGAAGGAGGTGGCGTGCCCGGCAGGAAGCGCGTTGCCGTCGGCGAGCTGGCGGCCTGCGGCAAGAGCTTCGTCATACAGGACTGAATCGCGCACGAGTTTGACGTCTTCCGCAGTGAGGGGCTTGCCCCCTTCAAGCTTCGCGTTGAGCATTCCCCGTATATCGGCGTTGATGTTGCGGAACTGCGGGGATTGATCAAGGGCGTTCAAGAATGCCGTGACCGTGGCACGGTTTTCTTCGGCCTTGGCGCTGCGGGAAAGCTTATGGATTCCGTGCAGCGAGGAAGTATCGCCGACGGATTCACCACCGTTTTGAAGAAAAAGAGACGCGGAATCGCCAACCGTGTTGGCACTATTGAAGAACTGCTGAAGGGAAACAGGCATACGGCCTCCTATAGCTGAAACAAGATGCGGTGTCCGGTACGAAGCCGAGAGCGGTTACCTTTGAAATGCACGCCGTTTTATGGCTTTCCTGCATCAATATCGTTTTCGGCTGGATGCACGCCATATTGCGGCGCACCGGAGATTCCGGCGTTGGGGCATTTCTGAAACGCTCTAGACGCGGAGGAATTGTCCGGCGGTGAAAGACGGCTCCGGGGCTTCCCCTCCTTCGAGGAGGGCTTGCTGCGCCTGTTCCGTAAGGGCTTCCTGTTCTTTGTTCATGGCGTCGAGGCGGGCTTTCCATGTTTCCGAGAACAGGACGATGTTGTTGACGGTTTTGAGGAAATCCCCGGTGTCGAGCCCATAGGCCGGGATCGGGAAGTTCAGCCCCACCATGCCGGTGGCGTCGTTATAGCTGAGCGCGCCGCCTTGCGTGTCCGCGAGGAGGAAGTTCGAGGCCAGCAGCAGACGGCAGATTTCGCCGTTGCGCCAGCCGCCGAGAGCGCCGACTTCAACATATACGATGAAGGAGTGCGTCGCTTCGATCCATTGGATCAGTAGGTTCCGCCCTCCGAGCGAAAGGGCGGCGGCCCCGGATGCGGACAAGGTGATGTCCATGCCTGTTTCTTTGCCCAGTGCCTCAATGTACGGCGTCGCGTTCATGGTTTCTCCTAAACGGTGAGAGTACGGCATTCTGGGATGCCAATAATGTTGATGAACGTATCCTTATGAAAGGGAATTAGCAAAAAGCGATCCAAAAAACCGGAGGAAGCCGCTGCAGCGCAGAAATTTTGTTTGAGGGGATACCGGTTCCGGGCTGCGGAGAAGTGTTCACGGATCGCTACGTGATTATGCCTGTTTTTGGGATGGACGTGAAGGGCCGGGGAGTGGCGGCGGCTTTATCGGAGGAGAGGGCCTCCGCCGCACCGGGACAGGCTTCTGGCCCCTTGCCGTGGCTGCCGGCCCTGTGGAGGCCCGTCGCGGGAACATTACGGAAACGGCCCGCCACCACGGAACGGGCCGATGCAGGTTGGGCTCCGGATCAGGAGCCGATGACATACCTTGAGCGGCGGCCGAGCAGTTTTTTGATGCCCATGATCAGGAGGAGGCAGAGGGCCACTTCGCAGAAAAACGTGAACAGGGACACGAAGAACAGGCTTTCCGGCAGGAGGATGCCGAAAAAGGTGAACAACAGGTTCTGGAACGTAAACAGGATGAAGTCGTGCAGGAAGTACAGGGCGAAACTGTACGTGGCGATGAGATCGAGGAGCGTGATCCGGATGTGTTTGATCTTTTCGAGGAAGTGGACCACGCATGCGCCGATGGCTATTTTCTGCATGTAATAGGCGGCCTCGATGTTCGGCAGGATTTCCTCATAGGCATTGATGCCGAGGAGTGCGGTGAAGACGAGCGAGAAGGCGACGAGGATTTTGATATGCTTGGCGATGAACGCGAGGATCAGGTCCCGGTTTATGGAGTAGAACATGCCGAGCAGGTATGCGGGAAAGAAGAATGCGTAGTTGTGGAAGAAACTTGTCAATTCCGTCCGGGGGATGAGCAGGGGGATCCAGACGGTGAACAGCGTGAGCAGGGCGAACCGTTCCTCACTGAGGCGCAACAGAAGCGGGCTCACGAGGAATATCGTGGCGATGAACGGGATGTACCAATAGGTCAGGACCACGTCGCCGTACAGCAGCGCTTGGAAAAATTCCCGGCATCCCGTCGCCAGCTTGGTGAAACGGGGCACCTCTCCCGTATAGGAATACCAAAAGAAGGCGTATCCTGTGAAAAAAACGGACAGGATCACATACGGAACAATGACGTTGAGCAGTTTTTTTCTGTAGTATGTCCGTAAGTCGAATTTCCTTTGAGCCAAAAAATGAAACAAATAACCTGAAATGAAGACAAAATACAACGTGCTCGAATGAAACAGGACGCCACGGAGCATATCCAGAAAACGGCTCATGGATTCGTGGCCTTCAAGAGGCGGTACGATCCACATATGAACGCTTATAACGGAAAAGATGGCGAACGCCCTGAAATAGTGCATCGCCAGATCGAAGCCTTGTTTTTCCATAAAGAGCTCTCCTGTATACCGTGAAGCCCTTTGTTGCACAGGGCTTTGATTGGTACACCATATACTGGAGAGGGTCCCCGTGTAAACAAGGGAAACGGTCGGGTTTCACGGCGGATTTTCGGGGAAAAAAGCGCATCGGCCAGAGGCTGAATGCCCGGCGGTACGTGTGGTCAGAGAGGGGGAAAGGTGCGAGCCGTGGAGAGCCCCGTTCCATCCTTTTTGATGCGTATCGGAACGCCCCGGAGTCAGTTCCCCACCATTCGGAACCAGTTGGAAAAGAAGGAGGCCGGGGGAAGGGATAACCTGGGCGGGTGTTCCCCGCTCTCAGAGTTTCCCTTCCCCCGGCCCGCCGCATCTTCAATACTGTGCGGAGCAGGAAGGATCAGCCGGAAATCCCGAGCAGCTCGGCGGCGTTGTCGTACAGGGAGCGCTGGAGGGATTCGGGTTCGAGCCCGGCGTTTTTCCAGTCTTCAATGGCCTGCGCGAATCCCCGGATGGGATAGCTGGTGGAGAAGAGGAAGCGGTATTTGAGGAACGAATTCGCAGCATTGGCGTATTCGTGGCGCATGGGCATGTTGCGCAGGAAGAAATAGCAGTCCGGGGCAAGGTAGAGGTTCGGACAGAGCAGGGCCGCGCCCACGGCCTCCTGCACCTTGGGCCAGCAGCCGTGCGGGATGACCACGTTCACCTTGGGGAACTTGCGGAGCATGGGCACAAGCGGCGTGGGATCGCAATAGCTGAGATCCGGGCCGCCGTAGGCGCTCATGGTAATGCTGACGAACACGCCGAGCTGCTGGCAGAGGTCAAGGATGGGCTCGATCTTGGGATCGGTGGCGTACATGGCGGGGCTGCACCAGCCGGGATCAAGGGCCACGCCCTTAAAGCCCCAGTCGCGGACACAATGCTCGATCTCCTCAAGGGCGTCCGGCGCGTTGGGGGAGATGCCCGCGAGGGCTACGAACAGGCCCGGATAGCGGAGCAGCAGCTCGTTGACCTCGGCGTTGCTCACGTCGCCGTAACGGGCGTTGCCGGTGTGCCGCCCGTGCAGCACGCCTTTGGTGATCCCGGCGGCCTTCATTTCGTCGACCAGCATGTCCACGGAGGCGTGCTCCATCGAAGGGACGGGGAGGCGTTCAAACCCGGTGGGGCGCATCTTGCGGGGATCGTCGGGCACGGACTGCCAGTTCCTGACGATGCCGAGGTTCATGAAGCCTTTGTACGGAGGGCGGATACGGAAATCGATGACCATGATGTCGTCCTTTTGCGGTGGTAGGCCCGGCGGAAAGCCGCTGGACACGGGAGCGTTGCCGGATGCTTTCGGAAGCGTTTCCCGATCAAGCGGGTTCGGATGTGCGCCGGGTTTTCGTTGATTCGGGAAGGGATTCCCGACCCGTGGGAACAACGGGCCGGGAAAGGGGATCGGGCGAGGGGGCTACTTGATGATGCCGGCCTCACGGTAATACTTCTCCGCGCCGGGATGCAGGGGCAGGGCGAGGTTATCCGCCATGTGTTCGGGGACCAGCGTCTTCCACGTGGGCTGGACGGCGTGCAGTTCCTCAAAACCTTCCACGATGGCCTTGGTGATCTTGTAGACATCGGCGTCCGGCATATTCTTGCGGACGAGCATGACCGTGGAGTCGGTAATGCAGGGAATGTCCCTGCCCACCGCGCCGCCGTAGAAGTCGGCGGGGATGACGCCGATGGACTGCCCGGTCTTGGCGGTGACGCTCTTGAGCACCTTGTCGGATACGGGGAGCCACTTCACCTTGGCGTTGAGCACGAGTTCCTGAATGTGGGACTGCTGGCCGGGGCCGAGGGTCAGGTAGGCGTTCAGGGTGCCGTCCTGGAACATACCCACGCGGTCGTTGGCGGAAACGGCGGTGTGTGCGCCGCCCCATTTCGTGATGTCGTCGTAGGTGTACCCGTATTCGGCCAGCAGCATGGCGCCGACCACGTTGTGCAGGGTGCCCTTGGCCCCGCGATCGAGGCGGACGGGCAGTTTCTTTTCCATGAGTTCGTCGAACGTGTTCACCGGAAGATCGGCGGAGACGATGATGGACAGGCGCGAAGTGTCGTTCATGTTGGCGAGCGAGGCCACATTTTTGAGGGGCTTCTTGTACGGGGCCTTGCCGTCGCGGGCCGCCACGGTGTTGAAGGTCTGGGTCAGGGTGACGTCGGCGGCGTTCTGTTCAAGGCGGAGGGGGTTGCTGACCGAAGCGCCCTGCAGCACGTTGATGGCGCTGCCGGGATAGCGGTCGTTGACCAGCTTGCCGACCCCGGTGAGGCCGACATTCCATGTGCCGCCGAGCACCGCGCCGCCCACGGCCCGGAAGTTGATGGGTTTGGCGTCTTCAGCCGCGGCTGGGGCGGCGAAGGCGAGCGTGAGGCCGATGGCGCAAGCGCCGGAAAGCGTTATGGCCTTGTGCAGGAGGGACATGATGGACTCCTCTGGGTATGTGGGCCGTGGCCCGGTGGAAGGTTTGCGGGCAAGAGCCCGGAAGCTGGGGCGGATCAGGCGGCGCAGAGCCGCTTCTTGCGTGCGATCTGGATGAAAAAGACGAGGCTGGCCGTGCCGAAGCCGATGAGGTCGGTGAGGAGGCCGGGGTACACGAGCACGATCCCGGCCACGAACATCATGACCCGCTCGGCGGGCGAGGATTCGGTGAACAGCCATCCCTGCATACTGGAGGCGAGGCAGACGACGCCGAGCACGGCGGTGAACACGGCCTGCAGGATGGTGGCCCAGTCGCCCATGAGCAGGAGCGCGGGCTCGAAGATGAAGATGAAGGGGACGATGAAGGCGGCGATGCCGAGCTTGAAGGCGGTGAAGCCCGTCTTCATGGGCGGTGCGTCGGCAATGGC
>OGRO01000740.1_pt1 | contig 30331 bp, 35 predicted proteins | sample 1553451 | NCBI WGS metagenome assembly OGRO01 (sample SAMEA2580021, study PRJEB22360) | human gut metagenome | reverse complement strand
ACACTGTATGTCTAAAGATTACCCCCTCTGTGTCCAATTTTAGTTTACCACTTCAACTTCACTCATGAACATGGCTAATTGCCTAGCAAAAACCTTGTGTTCTTTATAAAGTGCCTCATATATTACCAGATTTGCCCCTGTTTCGGTTTCTTGTGCTATGGTAATGATTTTATATTCCCCACCCTTGAAATGACACCATACTTCATTTGGCGAAGGATTTGCCCGTTCTTTCATTTTCCTTTTTTCCTTTCTTTTTCATTTATGCTTGCTCATATATTCTTTTTACCGTTTATTTGGGAAAGTATTCAATTCTATTTTCTCCTGCGTTGCGGGTCCTTTCCCCTTCTCCAAAGGGGGTACTTGTTTAGCCCTATCCTACTTAGTCCTACTTAGACTAAGTAGGACTAAGTAGGACTAAGTAGGACAATGTGATCTGGGTAAGCATTAAAATGAATCCTGAGTTTTTGCCTTGATTGATTCGGTTTTCATGGTATAATGAACGTAGAAAAGGTGCCAAACGGCAACGGATGGCCCCTCGAATAAATAGCAGAAAAACCGCTAACTTCTCAGGGTAGAGCGGTTTTTCTGTTTATGAACTGAATTTTGAAGTGTTATCTTCGGAATGTCAGAACGCAGAGGGTCAGACATATTACGATAGTCATGAAATCGTATACTGTCATGGGCCTCATCCCCTTTGTTTTTTGACGAAGGGGCAGAAAACATACCGCTACCGTGCTTGCTAATGGCACCTTGCGCTTATTATATCATAGATTTATATATCTTATGTATTCATTCATTGATTTAGTATAGATGAAGAAACATAAAGATGCCTCTGCTAAAAGCAGGGGCTTTTATACTGCCCTACTTAGTCCTATTTAGTCTAAGTAAGACTAAATAGGACTAAGTAGGGCTAAAAGTAGAAAAACGTAATTCGGGAAAGTATTAAAATCTATCCCTTCCCGCTTTGCTGGTTCTCCCCCTTCTCCAAGGGGCACCATTTTACTGATTTTTTGCTACTTATTTTCTGATTTTATCCGGCATCTTATGAAAGATTTTTTCTGCCAAATTCTCGATTTCTTTCAAAGGAATTTCTCGTGTGTCATAGCTTACATAAGAGTTCATCCATGGATCCTGATGTTTTGTGATGCGGCAAAGGTCTTTTGTCGTCATACTTTTAGTTTGTTCCATCACATTTTTAACGATAATTTTGCTCATGGGATTCAACAATTCCAATTCCCATGTGCCTACTGTTGAAATATTTTTATCTCCAAATTCTCTGTATGCAGCATACGCATCCGGAATGGTCGGGCCGCTGTCCCATGCTTCCATTTTATTCAGAAACATGGGGGCCCCTGTTAAGCCTATGTGGATGAGCTGTGTCATATAAAGAAGTTTCTGCAGTTCTACATTGGTCAAACGTCTTCCTTCTTGCATTCCATAGCGAATAATTGCATTGCCGATGGTTACTACGTTATATGGCGGCTGTTCTTTGATTTCTGTCTGCATTCGTTTCTCCTGCTAGTAAGTGTATCTTCTCATTGGGCTGTTTGTGTATAAAAGGGTATTCGTTTGTTTTTGAGATACCTTCTTCATTTAATAAATGGGAAAGCCCCTCCTGCTTGTTAGGAGGGGCTTTCCCGGGGTATGTAGAGTTGATTCTACGGAATTATTATATCACATTCTTTTTTTATTTTTTCTTTTTCTTGCCTCCAATTCCTTTTCATATTCAGGGTCCGTTCTATTTCCACGGTTGCGACTTATTTCGTGTCTTCAGTATTCAAAATCATGGACATGTTGCCGTCACTTCCTGTTAAGACTTTTGGCATATGACCATCCCATTTATCCAGGAATTTTTCCATCAGAACGTATTTGGACAGACCTTCATTTCTGTACTTGTTGGCTTCTGAATCCAGCTGGGCTTTCTGTTTGTTGTATTCTGCCGTGATGGCTGCCTGTTCGGCAATCTTTTTCTGTTCAATGGCTTTGTTGTAATCATCCGAAAAATCATGGTTGGTAATCAGGAAGGACTTGATATCAATACCGATGTCAGAAAGTCTTGTCTGAGTGGTTCCCATGATTTTTTTGCTGATTTCATCCCTCTTGCTGACGAATTCTTCAATCGGGTACTGGGCAATCGTCGCATTGATGACTTCTGCAACGGTTGGTTTGATGATGGTGCTTTCAATGTCATTGCCGTACCGGCGATAAATATCTCCGACCTTCTGGGAGTCCAGCGAGTAGACGAGCGAAGAAGAAATTTTGATGGTCTGCATATCTTTACTCGATACTTCGACATCCGAGTTATAGCTTCTGTCGCGGATCTGCATCTTATACACGCTGTCAATGAACGGCGCTTTGAAATTCAGTCCTTCATTCATGGTGTATTTATACTCGCCGAGCCTAAGCACAACGCCTCGCTCGCCCGTTTCAATGATGCTGAAGCTGCTCATGATAGCAATAAAGGCGATGATTACGCCGCTGGCGATTTTTGCAATTTTAGGCAGATTCCCGTTGCTGTTCATCATGAAGTCCTTTCCCTTCTGTATTGTATTTATATATTCCTCTTCATTTTTAGGGACATATTCTGGTTCGTCCCAGCCGCTATCAAAACTTTGCTTTTGTTCCTGTTTCTTTTTTTCTCTTTGTAGAATAAAAAGACAGCCTACTAAAAGCACAAAAGGAACAATAACGATTAGCATATAGGCTTTCCTCCTTTTTTGTTAAGATTTACCATGTTTCTCCATCTGATGGATAACCCGAATCTGGAATTACTTCTTTTGCAATTTCGCCTATCAGATCTAATGCATCATTTCTATCCCAGTCTGGTAAGAAATCTTTTGGCACATTATTTTCTACGCTGTCTACCCAAAACGAAAAGTCTCCAACTGTTCTATATTTGGAATCTGACCATGTATGGTCGATTCTGAATAGATTTCCTTCGCTGTCCCTGCAGTATTGGTAAGTCAATTCATGGGTTCGGTTATCTCCTTTTACTTTAAATGTTATGACTACACCTTCCAGGTAATCGTCAATGTCATAGTCTAAAACTGTATATTCTTTTCCCTCTTTCATATTTTCTTTTTTCTCTTTTTCTGTCAAAAATTTATCATCTATTCCTTTTCCCTGTGGATATGGATGTTGTCAGATGACAACAAAGGGCTTCCCAAATTTGTCCTTATGAGCCATACAGTAGATGATGTAGAAAATCTGCTGGCTGCAGGGTGCGATTTCTCTTGCTGTTTCTTCCCGGAGGGTATCATCCATCAGTAGTTCGGCTTCTTTGTAATTGATGATGTTATCGCTGAATTCATTGAGTATGTTTTTCCATTTATAGCTGATGGGCGGAATCTCTTCCATCGTAAATCCATGATTTTCTGCCCAGACGTGGCATCCGGGTTCTCTTGCCCAGTAGGTTTTTGCCGGATCCGGTTCCTGATAGAGAACATTTCCTTCAAAGATTTGGTAGGATTCTACGTTTTGCATGTCTTTCTGAAAGAATATTGCCAGCAGGCGCATCATAAGATTGATTTCTGTCCTGATGGCCCAGTCTTCTATGGGTGTGACTTTGTGATGTCCCATGGGTTCGTTTTCGTGCAGCTTCCCTGCTCTTTTGTTGACCCATTCTTGCCAACAGCTGCCGTCGCTGCCTTCGGCTGAAATAAGGATTTCTCCGCTATCGGATTCACCGATTTCAAAAGTCCAGTGCTTCATTTCATTCCCTTTCCTTCCTATTTAGTCCTACTTAGTCCTATTTGGACTAAGTAGGACTAAATAGGACTAATGTGTCTAAATGGTGAATGTTGGTTTATTCCGCAGTTCTTCTACAAGTTCTTCGTCTTCGCAAATTCCCGTGACAATTTCATTTTCGTATTCTGCAAGCATACTGAGCAGGTCGCTGTCTGTTTTGATGACGCCGCTGCCTGCATCCATCACGCACCAGGCTTCCGTATCGTCCATCGTAAATTCATTTATGTTTACGCTTTCTTCTACCATTTCTGCCAGGGTTTTGTATCCTTCCGAAAGCGCCCACTCGGCTCTCTTGATGCTTTCGTTAAAGTCTTTGATTTTGAATACGAAAAAATATGTAGTGGCTCTTTCTGCTATATCCGCCATTTCTTCTTCTTTGAGTTTGATGAATCTATTCCAGACTTCGTCTTCGTCCATGGACTCATCCAAATCTTCATTCATATATTCTTTATTCATGTGTGTTCAGCTCCTTTGTGAGGCTGGGGGAAGCGCTAATTTCTTAATTCCTATTCTTGAAATTTAGGGGATAGTTCTCTTACATAGATCTGCAGGATGTTTTTCCCACGGAAGATATGGCTCTTGGTATGCAGCATATCCCATTTAACAAGCTCTTCTTTTCGGCGTCTTTCTTTGATTTCTCCTGCAGTCCCTTGATCCTAAATTCGGTATTCATCCTCTTTGTAGATGATTTCTATTGGGATGTAATCCTTGGTGTAATTGAGATAGGTATATAGATCCATCGTCCACGCTCCTTTCTAACACATAAAAGACAAAAGGATTTGCCGCGGGGCTCCCGCGGCTGTTTTTCCATTGGAAAACAGGCAGCTTAAAGCCGCCTGCTTTTTATTTCCATTTTCTTCTGTTGATATGCTCTTTAAGGATCATGCGAAAAAGGGAGGCTTCTGTCATGCCAAGATCTTCTGCTTCTGCTTTCAGGTCTTTATACATTTCTCTTGTAAGATATGTGGCTATTTTCTTGCTTTGAATGGCTTCCGGCTTTTTCCTTGGCTTGAATTGTGCTTTCTTCTTTTCTTTGGTGATTTTAAAGTCTTGAAAAGCGGGTTTCCCTTTTTCTAATGATGTGCCCTCCTTCAGCGGTGCTTGGCTGATGAAAGCTTCTCTTTTCTCTTTCAGTTCCTCTTCTCTTTTGAGTACGTCTTCGTCTTTTTTTCTGGGAAGGTTGATCATGCTATCACTTCTTTTCTAACAGATGATAAATTTCATCAGACAGGGCTTCGATCTCTTTTCTTGCTGGGTTTTTCTCATAGAGATCGATCACGCCTTTTCCCTTGCCAAAGGATGTTCTGTAGTCTTTTCTGTCTGTAATGTATGTAGAAAGGACTTTGTAATACGGGTACTCGCTTTCAATATAGTCTTTGATTTCTGCAAAATCTTTCTTTTCGTACCGATGGTACTTATTGAACAGCACGTATAATTTGGCATCTGGGTTCAGATCCACGATATTCTTGATGATGGATTCATTCCAGTTCATGAAGTCGTTCAATTCTACGTCCGAGACCGAAAGAGGCGTGATGATCATATCTGCTTCGAGCAACACCTTTCGGATGTTGTTGGAGTCATGTCCGCCGCAGTCAATTAAGATGTTTTCATCTGTTTTTCCTTTGTATTTTTCGATGATCTGATCGATCAGTTCTCTATTCCGGAGAGTGACTTCAGCTTCGGAAAGTCCGTCGCCTTTTTTATAGGTCTTGATGATCGTAAGTCCAATGTCTTTGGCATGGAGAGTTACGGCATACGATCCGTTCTGCGGACTGTCTAAATCAAAAAGATCCATGCGTTTCCCTGTCTTTTTGTTTTTGACTCGGACCAGGTTCGCGCTGATTGTGGTTTTTCCTACACCGCCTTTACTGTAACTCAGGCAAATAATCATAAGTATTCTCCTTTCCTTTTGATTTAATTTTGTTTCTTTTTTCCATATGCAGTGGAATTTTATGATAAAATAATAGGCAGGTCATCCTTGGATTCCCTGCAGCTATTATGATTGCGGAAACAGTCATTTAAATCTGACAATGATATAAGCAGTTTTTCTAATCATCCAGCAGATTGACGCTTTCTTTTTCCATCTGGATGCAGTACACGAGATCTGCCTGTTTGCTCATGAAATAGAGACTTTCCGGGGACATCTTATCCAGAAGTTCTTGAATGTGCTTTTTCATCGCTTCCTGCTTTCCCCCATCTTGTATCAGATCGCATTCTCGCTGCCCGGTCTTTAACCAGTGGCTGGAACATCCGGTGATTTGGGAAATGTTTTCGATGACTATATCATTCGGAATGCTTCGTCCCTGCTCAAAACTTGAGATCAGCGCCTGACTGACACCGATTTTGGCAGCAAATTCTCGCTGGCTCATCTGCTTCACACGCCTGATGACACGAATTCTCGTGGCTATACTTTCCTGCAGCTCTTTTTTGGTTGTTTCCGGCTTCATGCTCCTTTCTGTTTCGGGACGATTTACTTTCTGTATTTTTCTAAACAACAGTCAATTCCTCCCTCTTGATTACTCCATTTTCCCTCTATTTTTCGGGGTTTTACTTTTTCCTAATCATAGTTTATCACACGACGATTTGTTAAGGAAGTGTTTTTATGAGCAGACTTTTCATCGCAGAAAAAAAAGATATAGCCATTGCAATGGCGGACCATCTCTGGTCCGCTGATTACGAACGGACACCCCATTTTTTCAAAGGAAAGAATGATGCGTCCGGGGACTGCGTGACCTGGGCAAGCGGACACATTTTAGGGCTTGCGGAACCGGCTCTGTATGAAGAATGGAAGGATAAGCCCAGAAGTTTTTATCCTCTTTTCCCTTCCAAATGGAAACTGGTGCCGCTTGAAAATACCAAAAAGCAGCTTTTGGCCATTCGTGATCTTCTCCCCCAATTTGATACGGTGGTCAACGGGGGCGATGCCGATCGGGAAGGGCAGCTTCTCGTGGATGAAATTTTGAATTTCTATCATTACAAAGGGAAACGGCTTCGTATTTTCATCACGGCAAAGGACGATACGTCGATGCGTCGTGCTTTTGATTCTATTACGGATGATGAAAAGTATCATTCGCTATATACGGCCGGTGTGCTTCGAGCGCGCTGTGACTGGCTGGTCGGGATGAATCTTTCCCGTGCTTACAATGCGGAAGCCCGGCGCAGCGGATATTCCACTTTCGGGGATTTCCGTTTCCGCATTGGCCGTGTCAAAATGCCAACGCTTGCGCTTGTGGTTAAGCGTGAACGGGATATTCAAAATTTCAAGTCTGTCCCCTATTTCCTGTTAAAAGCGGTGTTCCGTAAGAACGGGGCTTTGATCCGGACCCACCTCTCTCTTCCAGAGGATTTCCCCTCAGCAGATAGTGAAGGGCGCGTGCTGGACAAGAAAGTGCTGCTGGATCTTGTGAATGCGATCAAAGCGGAAAAAGGGGTCGTAACTTCCGTTAAGACGGAAGAAAAAAAGCAGGCCCAGCCGCTGCCTCATTCTTTGGATACGCTGCAGATCATGGCGAATAAGCGATTCGGTATGTCTCCAAACAAGACGCTTGAAATCGTGCAGTCATTGTATGAAAGAAAACTTGTTTCTTACCCTCGTTCGGACTGCAATTTTCTCCCATCTTCTCAGCAGGCCGATGGTGCTGTGATCCTTCAGAATCTCGCAGCGAGCGGGATCCCTGGGCTTTTCCATGAAGCAGCTGGTGCCGATCCTTCTTATGCAGAATCCAAGTGCTGGAATGATAAAAAAGTAACCATCCATACGGCGATCATCCCTACCATGGAGCCGGTTATTTCTTCGGATCTAAGTCAGGAAGAGCGAGATATTTACTTCTTGATTGCCTTCAATTACCTGCTGCAATTTTATCCGCTTCATCGGTTCAAGAAAACAGATTTTACCATTCAGTGCGGTTCCTATACGTTTACAGGGAGCGGCCGGGAAGTTATTGAAGAAGGATTCCGCAAAGTATACCAGCCGATGCTCGATGACCATGTGCAGAACTTGGATGAAGATGAATCCAATGTCCTCCCCCCGCTCATGAAAGGGGATGTGTTAGGCGTTCCGAACTGCGCCATTTCTGACAAAAAAACGATGCCGCCGAAACGTTTCACGGAAGGCACCCTGATTTCAGCCATGGCAAATATTTGGAAATATGTGGCTCCGGACAATCCCAATCGAATGAAGCTGAAGGATATTAAAGGGATCGGGACTCCGGCTACGAGGGCGCGTATCATTGATGAGCTTCTTGCGATTCGTTTGAGCGGGCATCCGGTTCGTCCTTTCCTCACGAAGAAGGGGAAAGACCTGATCCCGACGGATCTCGGGTTCTTTACCATCGATCATATTCATGAATCTTTGACCAAGCCGGATCTCACGGCAGATATTGAATTCCAGCTTTCGGAAATCGTAAAGAATGAGTCGCTTTCCGATCAAACGATGAAACGCATGATTGAGATGGTGAAAGACAACATTGCTTTTGCTGATTCTTCCACGTTCCCGCCGCCTAAAGATGCGGTTCCCTGCCCTGTCTGTCACAAGAGTTATCTCGCGCGTCACACCATGAAGGATGACAAGGGCGCGTATTACCGCTGCTGCGATCCAAACTGTGTATCCCCTTTTGATGGGAAGCCTGTTTTTTATTCGGAATTCGATAAAAAGCCGCTCATTGTTCTTTGCCCGCATTGTCAGCTTCCGCTTTCTCTTTCCAAGCCTAATCCGCAAACGGGGAAGAATGTATTTCTTTGCCGGTCCTGTACGTCCAAGATGCATGTAGTCTGGGAAAATGATGGCGGCAAACTCGGGCGTGAAATTACCATGTCCCCTAAACCGGAGCGGAAAGAGGATTCGGTGGATTGTCCGATCTGCCACAAAGGATTCCTGGTGCCGCATGTTTCCAAAATGGGTACGCCTTATTTTTCCTGTTCGGATTATCACTGTGCTTTTCAAGGGGAGCGTATGACCTTTGAAGACAGGGATGGAAAGCCGTTTGTGAAGTCCTGCCCGGTTTGTCATTCTCCGATGCAGCATCGAAAAAGTAAAAAAACGGGTCAGGAATATTATGTTTGTTATGTCTGTGACCATTGGTTCCCTGTGGTGGATGGGGAATTGTCCTTCCTCCCCTGCCCGGATTGCGGCCGTCCGCTTTCTGTCTTTGACAGCAAGAAAAATCCGGGAGAAAAGCTGTATCTTTGCACGAACGCCAAAGGGCATAACGGGCAGGAAAAGGTCTGGTTTCATATGATGGATGGAAAGCTGGTGCCTTCGCAGCGGTCTTTCTCTGTTCCTCCTCGGGATGCAGATTCCATTGATTGCCCGATGTGTCATAAGGGGTATTTGTTTAAGGTGAAGACCAAGACCGGCAAGGAACTTTTCAAGTGTTCCGATTCCGGGTGCGAATATTCTTCCTTGTCTAAAAAATCTATCCCTTGTGTGGATGGGAAACCTTTTGTGGTTCCCTGCCCGTCCTGCGGTGAACTGCTTTATCATTTCCAAAATTCCAGAACCAAGCAGTGGTCGTTTGTTTGCAATAAAGAAAATAAGTTTTTTGATGATAAAAATGGCAAGCCGGTGCCGCAGACGCATCGGAATTCGTCTTCCAAAGATCGTGGCCGTCAGTTGACGAAGCATTGATCCGGAGGTTTTTCTATGGATGATAAATTACATGCAATGGTCGGGGGTTTTAGTCAGAGACCCCGCCCGGATGATTTTGATGATGAATTTGATGAAATGGAAACAGCAGCATCTAACATGGAAGATTTTTCTCCGGTCGAGGAAAAATACGCCGCAGATAGCGCTGATCCCTCTTCTGATGCGTTTCCTGAAGGCGGCGATGAAAGTACCTATGATGAGGGCGGAGAGGGCTCTGAAGGCGAAATAGAGCGTCCTGGAGAGACGATGATCGAGAAAACCAGTCATATTCCTGCGGCAGAACCGGCTGCGCCTCCTTCAGAAAATCATCTTTCTTCTGGTTCGTTATCGGAGGAAGAGATCGCCGCCCCTTCTTCTCCTGGTGAGAGCAAGGACAAGGAGGCTCTGCCTTCAGCTGTTCCTGTGCCCCCAAATCATACGGAGGCCAGTGCTGCTTCTGAAGTTTTACCGCCCTCAAAGCCTCCTTTGGAAGCGCCTATGGGTGAGTCCTCTGCCAAAGATATTTCTTCTGCATCCGCTTCTGACGGAGAACATCAGGATGCTTCTTCCGTTTCTTCTGAAGTTGGTGAGGATCCTGTCTCTTCCCCGGAAGAAAACAAACCTGAACCCTTATCCCAAGAAAAACCGGCTGTGGATGTAAGTAACGATTCGTCCGTTTCGGCAGCGAATACGCTTTCTCTTGGCGAGGCTCCGGCTGATTCACCTGCTGCGCCTTCTTCTTCTGAAATCCTGGCTTTGTTAAATCAGATCCTTTTGATGCAGTCAAAGAACATTTCGGAAGAAGCAGGAAAACAGGTGGCTTCCGTGGTGGTTGCTGATATTGCCCGTCAGCTTCATCTCCTTTCCGACGAAGCATCCAAACAGATCCTTCAACAAGTAGAAAAGGATCTTTATGAGCGCTTGATGCCTGATGTGTTGAGCAAGCTCTCTGATTCCGTAAACCGGCAGCTTGCTCCTTTGTCGGATACGTTGAAATCTTCCCAAAAATCTTTGGAAGAGACACGATCCACATTAGATTCTTTCCGTGAAGCGATCAAGAAGAACCAGGAAGTGGCGAAGTCCTTTGATCATTTTAATGATCAGTTGGTCAAAACTCTTGATGATTCTCTGAACGAGGAGATCAAAAACAAAGCCGATGCGTTCAGTGCTTCTTTGTCCAGTTCTGTGGCTTCTATTACGAACAATGCTTCTACCTATATTGCCCAAAACTTTAAAAGTGCATTTCAGCATTTTGCCAAGGTGTATGGGCTTTGTGCTTTTGGAAAGTATTATTTCTGGGGTTTTATTTTTAATCCGCTCACCTTTTTGCTTTTTGTAAATTCCATTCTGCTTCTGTTTATTCTGAGGGGGCTCTTATGAGTGATACTGTCAATGATACCCCCCATCTGGATGTGCTGAAGGATCTTCGCATGATTCGGGACACGATGCCGCAAATCTGGGAAATGATTCTTCAAAGCGGTGCCTGCCCTCATCTTTTATCCGTTCCCTGTGTTTGTGATCCGGCGATTTCCTGCCGGGATTGCTGGACCTCGCTCTTAAACCGCGGGCTTGCTTTCCCCCTGGTTTCTGCAGATGGACGGTATACCTGCCCTTACTGCAAAAAGCCGCTTTCTTTTGTGAAGGTGGTCAAGCATAGGCAGATTTGGCAATGCTCGGGCTGCCATCGAAAGCTGGCGGTGAGTTTTTCTTCCGATGCGCTCGCGGGAACGCTGCTTCCTGTTCCAGATGCGGTGGATAAAAACGAAGAAAGCAAGGAGTAGTTTCATTTCTCACAACAAAAATCCCCTCGGAGGTTCTGTTCCGAGGGGATTTTTACTGTGGGAATCTTCTTTTCCCAACTTGGATGTTTAGAAGCTCATCAGCGGTACGATATCTTTTTCTACGGCTTCCCTGATAGACTGACGGGCGGCTTTCAGGTATTTCAGCTTAGAGAGTTTTCCTTCATCGGCTTTATAGGCATCGTAGTTCAAGGTGATGTCTACGTAATCGTCATCCACTTTATAATGGTGGGCGTGGAAAAGGATTTCGTCGGGATCGGCTTTCCATATTGTTGCAAGGTCGCAGGCTTTCCGTTCTACAATCCTGTCTATTTTATCCTGAATAAGCTGGTTGGCGTTCTTTCCCGTGTATTTCCATGGGAATTTCATGATGTCTTCCCACACATCCTGAATGATACTGGTGATCTTTGGGTTGGTTTTTGCCAGTTTTTCGAGACTTTCTTTGATAAGGGCTTCTTCTTTCTTGTTTTGTTCATGAACCAATGTATTTTCCTCTGGGATGCAGCGCTGCACGAGAGCGATGATGTATCGGTAGTTGATTGTTGCAGAGCTGGTGGCTTCGAGTTCATACTCAATATCTACGTCTGGGATTTCCACTTCCTCTTCTTTGCCATAGTCTCTATTTTTGCGTATACGGAATTCTTCAATGACGTTGGTATATTTCCCCTTGTACGCATCAAGGAGTGCTTCTGAAAGGCCGTAGGTGTCTTCCAGTGCGTCCTGATTCCATTCTGTGTACACCGAAATAGTGGCGATGGCGTGGTCCAGTTCTTGGTATGCTTTGGCGAAGGTTGTGAGTTCATCGGTTTCTTCGGTGAGACTTACGTCCTGTGGCTTGGAGGCGATTTTCCTGATGGCTTGGATAGCCTTCTGCAGTTGCTTCTGGCTTTCTTCAAAAGTTGGAGCCATGATATCGGACTGGCTGCCTCCATTGGAATAGAGGATGATGGCGTCATCCACGGCTTTCTTATAAATGCCCTTGGTGCGGAATATTACGACTTGGCCATACTTCTTTGTGTTATCGAAGATGCGATTGGTTCGGGAGAATGCCTGAATAATATTCTGTGGAGGCATAGGCGGGCGATCGATGAATATGGTGGATAGGCAGGGTGCATCGAAGCCGGTGAGCAGTCTGTCCACTACAATGACGAGATCCAGCTGCTCGTCTCTGGTTTTGTACTTACTCTCTTTTCTTGCCAGCCGTTTCTGCAGGTCTTCGTTGTATCCGCGGAGGTTGTCATCGAGTCCCCAGCTGGTGCCAAACATGGTATTATAGTCGGTCAGGGATTCCTTCATTTCATTCTGGTTAGCAAGCGCACCGTCCTGGTTCTCTCCTACGGTGTAGGTGATTGCAATTTTGGGAAAATCTGGAAGTTTACGAAGAATTTTTTCTGATACCGCGCCTTTTTTGATCATTTCTTTGAATAGACGGTAGTATTTCTGTGCTTCGTCGATGCTCTTTACGGTGAGGATGGCGTCATAGGTATGGCCTTCGCCCTTGTTTAGTCCGAATTTGCCTTCACATTTATTGAGGATGTACTTGATGACTTCCCTTTTGTGTTTTTCTTCGCCATAGAAATCGATGCCCTTCCCTGTGTAGTAGGCGAGGACTTTGTGTTCCATCTCTTCTCGGGAGAGGTTGTATGCGCTCTTTTCCGTAGCGAGTTTCAGCTCGATCAAAAGATTCGTAAGTCCGTCATCTGTGTAGTTGTCCATAAATTCGACGTTAAAGCCGAGGACTGCTTTGTTTTTGATGGCTTCCTTTATGGTGTAGTTATGGAGACAGTCACCATAGAGCCCTGCTGTGGTGGTTGGAAGGTCTCCTTTGACGGCTTTCCGGTTTTCGGCAAAGATCGGGGTGCCTGTGAAGCCATACCACAGCGATTCGGAAAAATAGCGTTCCAAATACCGCTTGGTCTCTGCCGATACGGTGCGGTGGCATTCGTCCACGATAAAAGCGATGCGGAGCTTTTTCAGCTTGTCCCTTTTGGCAGCCAGTTTCAGATTCTCTTCTGCTTTCTTATCTGAATACCGCTTCATGATGTTTTGCAGCTTCTGGATGGTGGTGACGATGGCCTGCTTCTGGTTATTCAGGAGTTTCTTTTCCAAATCGTGGGTGCTCTTGGTTTCATCCACATCAATGGAGTCGGTTTCTGCATATGATTGGAATTCGGTCGTGGTTTGGGTATCCAGATCTTTGCGATCAATCAGGAAGAGAGTTTTGTCGATGCTGGGAATATCCAGCAGATTCTTTGTGACATTGTAGGAGGTCAGAGTCTTTCCGGAGCCTGTAGTATGCCAAATGAATCCAGATTTTCCCATATAAGATGCTTTTCTGATAGCTTCGATGGCATGAATCTGGTACGGACGCAGCAGGATGACTTTCTCTTTCGTCTTATCCATGACACTATACTTTCCTACCATGTTGTGTGCAGCGGGGATGGAGAGGACTTCTTTTGCAAAGTCCAGGTAGTCATCCACGGGATGATTGTCCTTATCTATCCAGCTCGTGAGGAAGCGTTCATTCAGATTGGAAATGGTGTCCGCGGCAATGTACTGGGTATCTACGCCATTGGTACACACAAACATTTGAACCATGCCAAACAAGCCGCGAAAATTCTCATTCTTGTCGTACTTTTTGAGTTGGCGGTAGGCATCCATGAATGGGTGAGCTCGGTTCTTCAGCTCGATTTGAATCATCGGCATCCCGTTGATGAGGAGTGTGACATCGAATCGACGGTCCTTGTCCAATGGGTCGGCCTTCTTCTGTATGTACTGGTTGATGACTTCATAGGAAGAATTACCACCTGCAACTTCCCTGTTATTGATCACTTTGAGGGTAATGGTGCCTATCGCTGTATCATCACGAATGAGAGGAATCTGCGCAACGCCGTTTTCTCCTGCCAGCCAGCAACCAGCCGTATATGGTGTGGCTGCTTTTTCGTTAATGAACGCCTTGACCTGACGGAATTCATTGTCCGTGATCGGCTTTCCATCTAGTATCGCGGTATTGATCCGGTTCAGCTTGTCTCGGAAGTTATTCCAAAGATCGTCCTCTGTGCGGATATCCGGGCGATACTTCCACTGGGAAATTCCCTGGCAAAGCTGTTTGATGAGCTTTGCTTCCATATCCTTCTCTAATTCAGCCATATGAACCTCGATTCTTTCTGTTCTATCATTTAAATAAACATCTGCTGCAGTAGCCCTTTCTTGATAGTCTTCATCGTCTCGAGCCGCTTCTCTTCCACCTCAATCTGGGTATCAATAGCAGTGAGGAAATCCGCGATTTTCTGCTGTTCGGGGAGAGTAGGTAAATATAATTTCATTGAAAAAAAGTCATCTACAGAAATGTTCAATAATCCATGATTTCGAGCGCCCTCGCAGCAAACCTTATAGGCTTCTTTATGCCAATAAGTTGATTCAAAAAAATGTTGCAACCAATCAGAATAATCACTATTGTCGACAGAGAAACAAATATAGAGCGTAGATATAGCACCAGATTCATATCGGTTTAATCGTTTTATCGCTCCAAATGGATAGCCTGTTGCTGAGCTTCTATTAAAAGCAAACTCACCTTTATGTAACAAGTAATAGTTTGATAAATTATCACTAGCAATTTTTTTACTAAAGAATTCTTCTTGGTCTATTAGTCCTAACTCTGCAGAGATGGTTAGAGGCCTTTTTGTAATCAAATTCCTATTTTTTCTAGTAACTCTATGAACGATACTTCCTAACTTAATTTCTTTCCATGCCGGGTAATCCTTCCCCTGGTCATCTTTGAATCGAATTTCCCGGGAAAAAATCTTCTGCAGCAGTCCCTTCTTGCGAGTCCTCATCGCTTCCACACGCTGGGACTGGATATCAATCATGCGGTCGTAGGTAGAGAGGAAATCTGCGATTTTCTGCTGTTCGGGAAGAGCGGGAACTGGAACATGTATACTTTTCACTAATTCTCCAGATAAATTTCCTTGCCCCCCTTGAAGCAAAGTAGTAACTATTTTTCCCTTTTTAAAATATAAATAATTGCAAAGGTATTCTTTGTTCATGCTATCTGGTCTAATGCACAAAATTGCTTGATTTATTGCTCCGTTAATTTTTGAAATAGCTACCTCACCACTATTTGCTCCATACAAAGCATATAAAATATCACCAATATTGACCAGTTTAGCAGACGATGATTTCAGACCTGCTTCTGTTAAAAATAATTCTGTATGATCCCCATATATTTCAGCTGATCGTATAAACGGTATATTTCCGTTATAAAAAGATTTATTTTTAGAGCTAGGTGTTCCCCCAGAAAAAAATTTGCAAATATTCCCCAACTTATGAGTTTCCCATTTTGGAAACTCACACCCCTCAATATCTTTGAATCTCAATTTTGGTGCAGCCATCCTATTCACCCACCTTCAGTCCCAGTTCACGGAAGTAGGCATTGACCCTTTCTGCTACTTCTCTGGCTTCTTTGTTCAGACCATTCAGAATATCCGTCTGGGCGTTAATATCAATCGGTGCCTCTTCTTCGAAGGTATCTACATAGCGCGGGATATTGAGGTTATAGTCGTTCTCGACGATTTCCTCATAGGTTGCCAAGTGTGCAAATTTTTCCACATCCTTACGTGCGATGACGGTATCCACAATTTTCTTTATGTTTGCATCGGTCAGGTAATTCTGTGCCTTGCCCTTTTCAAACTCTTTGGATGCATCGACAAAGAGCACGTCTCTTTTCACATTATCCTTTCTCAGGAAGACGAGACAGACAGGGATGCCCGTAGAGTAGAAGAGACCACCGGCAAGCCCCACAACGGCGTAAATGCTACCATTATCGATGAGGTGCTCCCGGATGGTGCCTTCTGTGCCACCACGGAAGAGGACGCCAAGAGGCAGAACGATGCCCATCATGCCGTCTTCACGAAGATGATAGAAACCGTGCAGCAGAAAAGCATAGTCCGCTTTTTTTTGGGGTGCCAGTTTTTCATAAGGAGAAAAGCGTGAATCAGCGAGCATTTTTTCAGAGTTTGACCATGTTGCAGAGTATGGCGGATTCATGACCACAGCATGGAAAGTTGTCGGTTCATCAGACGGCCAGTCTTCGTCCAGAGTATCCCCGTTCCTGAAGTGCTGGTACTGATAAGGAATCTGGTGCAGCATACAGTTCATTCGAGCCAGACGGTAGGTGCTTGTATTCTTCTCTTGCCCGAAATAGTAAATATGTTTTCTTTTGTCCGCATCGATATAGTCTTTGGCATGAAGCAGCAGAGACGCAGAGCCGCAGCATGCATCATAAATGGAGAAACCGTCCACATGTTTCTGTCCGTGTGTGACAATCTGGCTAAGGATGACTGATACCTGCTTCGGGGTATAGAATTCGCCCGCCTTTTTGCCAGAGCTTTCTGCGAATTTTGCAATCAGATATTCATAGGCATCGCCCAGGATATCATTGTCGTAGAGGGAGAAGTTCTGCGGAGCCATGGCCATCATACAGTTTGAAATGAGCGCGTTTCTTTTTCTGTCTGTGCTTCCCAGTTTTTCTGAATAGATATTAAACCCCTCAAAAAGTCCTGCATAGAAGCCATTCTTCGCTTGTTCGATGGCGGTGAATGCGTCTTTCAGATCCGTCAAAAGGAAGGACTTTTCATTGATGGCCTTGCAAAAGGCATTGAAGGTTCGGTTAGGTTCGATTGCTACGTTGAAACGCATTTCCAGCTCTTTTACAAGATCCGGCCAGATGTCTGGATCTTTCTGTGCAGACTCATATACTGTTTGGGCCTCATTCAATGATGTTGGTTCCCGTCCTTCCAGAAGGTCCATCACCGTGCGGAGCTGATTATCTGAAAGCGTTTTGTAGAACACAAGTCCCAGCAGATAGTCCTTGTATTCATTCGCATCCATGATGCTTCGCATTTCATCTGCACAATTCCAAAGTGCCTGTCCTAAGTCTGATGCTGTCATTTTCTCTGTCATTTTTTCTACCATTCCTTAATTTAATTTGTATAATGTTTTGATTCCTTTTGTAGATTCTCTTATTTTTTCTATTTTACCTTATTTCCGGATCCTCTTCTATTTTATTTTTATTAGATTTTCTCTCTTACAAAAAAAGCCGCCTGGGGCTCCCAAGCGGCTTTCTTACTAATCATCTGTCAGGCTCCATTCCCCTACCCGGTTCCCGTTGATATCAAAGATTTTCCCATGGGTATTTCCATCTTCCAGACTGTCTTCGACTTCTTTCAGGATGCGGCGAAGTTCCCATGAGCTCGGATCGAGCTGTTCCATTTCTTCATCCGTTTCCCCAAATTCATTTCTGAAAGCACCGTTCCCTGTATCAATCGTCATTTTAAACATAATCAATAATCTCCTTCTGCAATGGCTTCGTCATAGTCAATATAATAAATGTCTTTGATTTTGTATGTAGGATTTGGGCTAGTCTCTCTAGCGCTTTTGATATGCGAAATCAGGCACTTTTCTCCCCATACTTTGCAGGCATGGATGCATGCTTCTTTGCTGTATTCTTTGTACACTTTTACTTTTGGAGGTGTTCCTTCTTCCTCAAAGCGGTACCATCCCGTATTTTCTCCTTTTTTTTGATCTGCATAGTCCACTTCAATTTTAAGAAGTGGAAATGTTTCTTTCAGCTTTTGCATTAAGATGCACGGTGTGCGTTCGGCGCTCCAAAAGGTAAATCTGTACTGCCCTTTCGCTACGCCTTTCTCTTTTAATGTTGTGCTTCCCTGGCAGCCCCATCCGGTCCCCCAGTTCTGTTTTGCCCATGTCATCCAGTCGCCATAACCGTATTTCTGTTTGTTGTGCCACCAGGTTTTACACATTTCGCAATATTCTTTCCCTTCCGGATCCTGTTCCATGGCTTCTTTGCATTCCTTCAAGATGTTTGCTGCGCTGCCTTCCGGCCGTTTTCCCGTTTTAGCGGTGAGCCATTCGGTCGCTTTTCTTACGGCTTCTGGTCTTATAGATCTATCTGTCAGATATCTGCCCCAGAGCAGATCGTCAGTGCTATATTCTCTGGCTTCTGCCTGTTTGAGTTCTTCCGGCATTGGTATGATGGCATTATAGTCCAGTTCTACATTTCCGTTTCTGGTCAGAAAGCGGATGACTTTTTTCAAAAGTTCATTGCTTCCTTCTAGTGTTACGTTGTTTTTTATGCTATTCATGGTGATTCCTCCTTTTGAATGATAAAAGAAATTACAATCGAAAAAGCCCGCCATCGATGGCGGGCTGCTTTTTGCTCTTTATTTTTTCTGTATCAACTTTGCTTTGTATTTTATGATATAATTAGAAATGGCAAAAGCGATGAAGCCATTTTAACAAAAAGAACACCCCTATGAAAATCTGGAGATTCTCATAGGGGTGTTCTTTTTGCGTTTAGTTTTCTTTGTCTTGGATATGTAAGTCTCTGTTCTTTAATGGATTTGTTTCTTCCAGTAACAAGTTCCTTAAAAATGTTTCCAGGTATTCTGTGGTTGCAAACACGCCTTTTTTGTAATTGTTGTAATTGGCTCTCACCATGGCATTTCTGAAGTACCAAGCATTTTCAGCAAAGATATCATTAGTCACATCAAAGCCCAATGTGTGTAGGTATTTGATGAAAAAGACTGCTGTGGTTCTCGTATTTCCTTCGCAGAAAATATGAATTTGCCATAGTCTTGCAACGAATTCTGCCAGATGTTTTATCATTGCGTTTACGGGAAGATTTCGATAAGAAAATGCTCTTTCCTGGGAAAAATCATAATCCAGTGTTGCTTCTAATTCTGTGGCGCTTCCATAAATGATAGAGTCTCCATCCAATACCCATTCTTTTTTTGTGATATTGTAATCTCTTAAATGTCCAGCATGAGGATAAATTCCAGTGAACAGCTTTCTGTGAATGGCAACATACTCTTTCGGTGTAAAGCTGAAGGCTTTTTCCGTTAACAATGATGCTATTCTAACAGAGACTTTGTCAGCTTCTTCCGTTCGTTCTGTTTCGGTATGGTATGGTTTTTCTTGATAATAGGACTCTATCAGCTGATAGGCTTCTTTAAGTGTAATTTCCCCTTTTATGTTTTTGGCAGCGGTTTCTTTTAAATAGCTAGAGGGGTTGAGTCCGTCTACGGCTTGCAGTCCGATAGCGGTGTCCCAGGCATAGCTTTTTTCTTTTTGTGTAGGGTCTTTTTCTATGAGATATTCTTTAAATGGATCTGTATTCATTTGCATTTCTTTCATGATGACCTCCCTTGTTTTAGCTGCTTCTTTATTTTACCCTATGGAGATTCTTCTGTACATTATCTTTAGTTTTATATTGATTCGTCAAAAAAATACCCGCCATCGTTGGCGGGCTGCTTGGGCTTTCCCCTCGTTGGAGATATTATTTTATAAGGTTGATATGATAAATCCCAGATACTGGACCGGATCTGGATATGATCCTGGTCCGTATAAGGGATTTGTCTTTGAATGGAGGGGCTTGCTTTTTACGGTATCTCTCCGTTTTACCTATTGGTCCTGACTTTGTCATATTTTTATATTTGTTTGATAATCACCCGCAAGGATACGCAGCAATAAGGCGGTAATCGTTTGCTGCGAGAGGTGCGGGTGATTTAAACTGACCAGTTTCAATAGAACACCCGTATGACCCGGGCTGTAGATTGTTCCTGCTTTGCGATAGTTCTTTATTTGGTTGATAGAGGACATCTACTTCCCAGGGCAAGGTTCGTCGTAAGGAGCTTTCCCTGGGAAGTAGATGTTCTCTTGAAGTATGCAATTTCAATCTACTTCCATATCGCATGGAATCATCTTTTATTTTACTTGATTGAGGTTTCTCTTGCTGCTTTGATTTCTTTCATACGCTGATCAAAATCAAAGTGGTTGTATGCTACAAAATCACACATCATGGCATAGAGCCTATAATATTCTCCTTTGGTCTCTTCAACTGCTTTTTCCAGTTCTGCAAGAGAAGCACTAAGCGGGAGCATTAGATAGTGACTTTTCAGCATCCAATGACAATGATGGAACTTAATCATATTGTCCATGGTGTAGTACGCACCTGCCCCCTTGAATGCATTTTTCCATGCATTCGGTTTTGGCATTTTGAGATGCATAGGACAAGTTGCTATGAAATTCTCAACAGCTTTCTGCATCTGCCAATACGTATTTGCGGCGTTGATTTTATCTACTGCTTCTTTGATGTTTGCCCAGAATTCCTTGTTCTGTTCATATCTCCTGATTTCTCCTCCATATGGGATTTTGCTGTAACATTCCAGTTTTCCATTTTTTACTCTGTTTTTTACTGGAAGTTTTCTGATATAGCCTTTTATCTGTTCATTATATTCATTTACCATTTCTTTCACCACTTCCAGATTGAAGAATCTCTCTCTTTTGATGAGCTCTTCTCCATACAGATGTTTCATCGCCTTCATTTCGTTTAAGGTCGTTTCCCATGCATACTTGTATGGTTTCCCGCTAACAAAGTAATGATCGAAGGCTGCCGGATCCTTTTCATTTCGGAAATGGCGAAGCATCTGTGCCATGACCCATCTTCTGTACAGATGATTGTTTTCAATGTAGCCGTCGTTTTTAATCGATTCTTCGACAGGGTCTTTGTTTCTGGTTGCCTTTTTTGTTTTGGTATCCATTTCTTCCATTGGAACCAAAAAGTAAGTTCCTTTGGGGATTTTTGCTCCTTCGATATTGGCTTCAAATTCTTTTTTGCAGTTTGGGCAGGTAATCTTCAGTTTCATGATGTTCTCCTTTTCATTAGTAAGGGCATAGTTGCCCAATTTTATATAAAGACATTTTAAATAGCCGACGCTTTCGCGTCGGCTGAAATTTCAAGCGAGCCATGGATTGAGCATGGGGATCATTTAAACGTATTCAATCATATGGATTCTGACCCATTCTTCATCTGTCACTGGAAGGTTTTTCGCTTTTTCAATCAACTTTGGCAATGACATTGAGCCAAAAATCTGAGACAGCTTTTCTTTTAATGTTTTTCGATCGATATATTCCCATTCGTCAAAATTCCATTTCTTTTTCATGGGATTGGTTTCCTCGAGATAACTGTCTATGATGCATTCTTCTTCGTAATATTTCTTGCTCTTATCATTTGTGATGAAAAAATCACCTTCTAGTTCTTCAGCGCAATAGTACATCTTGCAACTTGGTGCAAATTTTTCTAAGATGATTTGCCATGTTTCTGATACATCTTCCAAAGCAGAGATGTAATACAGCTCGAAATAATGTAATCCTGGTCCTTTTTCTTCCACTTCTCCAATTTCGGTAATTGACCCTCAGCAGCTTAATCCGTTTTTGCCTTTATACGAGAATCCTGCACCTAGTACTATGTTTCCGAGCCAGCCATGCCCGAAATCGTTTTTTGCATAGTTTTTACTGGTCCATTGTAAAATCAGTTTTCGGATGTTTTCTACCTGGTCTTTTGGCCTTTCTATGGTCATTCGTGTGTCGCACCAATCCGGCATTTGAATTCCTCCTTGCAAATAAAAAGTTGAACCTACGTTTCCCTTAAAGAATAAAGTATTTTACAAAGCCGACGCTTTGCGTCGGCGGAAATTTCAAGCAAACCAAGTTTTCAGCAAAACGAAGTCTTTGTCTTTGGCTGACTGCCAAAACCATTTCTTTTCATCTGGCCATGCAAGGCTTCCGTTTAAGATGCCTGTTAAAAGCATCCATTCCAGCTTTTCTTTGGCTTTCCCTCGATTGGCTCCGGTGATAAGGTCTTCTGTAGTGAGTTCGTTTTCTTCCAGTGCCTTGAAGTACTTGTGATGATATTTTACGCCATTGGGAACGGAGTGTTTGTATTCTTCATAGGCTTCTTCCAGTTCTTCCCATGTGATTTTGGTCTTATCTAATGCATAACCGTTTTGCGGTATGCCGTTTTTTATCAAGATCTTTCCGTTTTCTTTCATTGTTTTTGTCTTGAGGTCAATGATTTTCATTTGTTGTTCTCTTTCTGCTGATGCAAATTCATCTTGTACATGGATATAACTGTTTGATACTGGCTGTAAGACTTCAGGTTAAGAAGACGGATAAGTCGTCTTAACCTGAAGAATTCTGGATAACCGTACTTTCAATATGAAATATTGAAGTTCGGGTCTTCCAGAATGTTCTTACCGCAAGTTGATGGTGATGAATTATCATCTGGCTCTCCGTACTGAGTTTTTTGTTTAATTTAATGCTTACGGGTAAAATCTCGTGCATTTTTATATTGGGTTGATAGATTCCAGTTATGAGTCTAGCCCGTGCGTCGTGCAGCAGATCTGCTGCACAGAACGGGCGCTGTGACTCGTGGATGGAAGCTTAAATGATTTCACGCGCTTTGCTGTCTGCACCGACCTTGAAGATTTGTGGTTTACATGCTCATAATGAGCGTGTTATATGCTTCCCTGGAAGTCAGAAGAGCGTTTCTCATGCAGGAGAGAGTCATATATCCTTCAATGTTTTGGATTTTTTCTCTGTTTGCTTTGACGTTTCTTCCTTTTCCTCGAAGAATGGTATGGTCGCTTTTCTCCGTGACAACGCCAAGTCCTCCGATTTTTCCTTTCCCCGTAATTCCTCCTCGAATGGCATCCATGATGAAGTTGTTCATGGTCTGAATGTCTTTTTCTACGTTGATAATTGAAAGTACTCCGGTTGCCCAACTGTATCCCTGAAAGCCTTTATACAGAAATGCATTGACATTATGGAGAATCTGTTTGGGGTTTTTATCTTTTGAGCGAATCGTTCTTCGTTCAATTTCCTTCTGAAATTTCTTAATCCGGTTCTTGGAAAGGCTGATCTGGTCATTTTTCATGGTAAATCCCAAAAACTTGAACCAGTGGTTCTTATCCAGAAATTTTACCTTTTTCGGATTGAGTGTCAGTTCTTTTTCTGCGAGTTTTTCCTGAAGAAGTTTATATCCTTCTTTCCAGCTCTTTCCAAGGACTAGGATGTCATCCGAATAACGCACATAGAACACGTTCATTTCGCTTAGGGCAGCGTCCATGTCATAGAGGACAGCATCGGCAAGGAAGGCAGCAACGGCGCATCCCTGACGAAGAGAAGAGTATTTTTCGATGGTTTTCTTCTCCATGTCGATGACCGTATTATCATGATAGTAGTCATTCAGTAAATCCAAAATTTTGGACGGTCCAAACTTGTTTTCAATCTTCTGGAATACGTCTTCGATGTAGCGAATCGGTACGCTGTCAAAGTATTTGCTCAAATCCACTTTGACGCCGATTTCTTTTTCTTTCATTGTTTTGATGATCTGGCTTGCTTTCTGTACGACCTTCCCGCATCCAATTCCTCTCTGATAGCTCATGCAGTGCTTGTGTACCATTTCCGGGCAAAGCTCGAAGAGCATATCATTGATGATGGATAAAATCACGCGATCCTGGTCTTCGTTGACGTAGACCGTGCGATATTCTCCGTTATCCTTGGGAATCTGTGCTTCGTGCGGTGGTCTGATCCGATACGCATTTGATTTGAGCGCACGGTAAAGCAGGATTCGATTGTCCGGTGTACTCATCTCTCGCAGGAGCTGCTGGGATATGTTTTTTTCTACAGCTGTCTCTATAGCTGCTTCCCAGCGTTCTTTTTTGAAAAATTCAGTGAGTAAAATGTCTTCCATGTCGAGTCCTCCTTTTTAGATTTTCTGAAAGTTTCTTTGATCAATGATTTCCAGCATGCTCATGAAGGCCGCTGATTCTCGGTCACTGGTAATGATATCCGTTCTGTAGTCATTGAACATTGTGACCAGAATTTTGAATGCCGGTTCCTTTATGTGTTCATCGAACTGCTTTACCCATTTCATTTCTCTTGGATCTTCCTTTTTATACAGTCTTTCGTATTCCTGCACGAAGATTTTTTCCATGTTTGCGAGCAATGTAGTATTTATGATTCCATGCATGATTTGATTCACCTTTCTTTGTTCAAATGAAATGATAACAATAAAAAAAGCACGGCATCGATGCCGTGCTGATGGTATTGCTTGATCAAAAAGTCGGGATAATTGAGCTTACCTGAATGTACTTTTCCCCATTAAAAATGATGCCTTTTGTCTCCAGCTGTTCTTTTGCTTCTTTGAAATATTTCCTTCCGTGCTGATTGACTTCTAGCTCTTTTTTTGCTTTTTTCCAGGCATATTTCATGGCTTTTTTTCGATTATAAAAGGCAAGAATTTTCCATTGATTTGTCCATCTTTGCCCGCGGATGACCAGATAAATTTCTTTTGCCTGTCCCATGATTTTTCCTTTATTTTCTGTCTTATTTAGTCCTATTTAGTCCTATTTAGTCTTATTTAGTCCATTTCCCCCAATAGATAAAGGAGCAGATCTTGTCTGCTCCTTTATCTATGATGGCTTATTTTTTAAAACGGAAGCTGTTCTTCTACTCTTCCTACATAATCTTCTTCTGCTTTGAGTACCAGTTCTTCATCTGCATAACAGATGAGTACATTCCCTTCATGCTCGGTGTAACGATAGACGCCCCAGATTTTGGTATATTCCGGCAACAGTTTATTATTATTTTTCTTTGCGCATTCCTGCCCGATTTCGATTTCTGCATATTGGATGTTGGGGATGATCTGGTCGTATTCGCTTTCGAGACCTTCTGCCTTTAAAATTCTTCTTGCTTTGTTTTCTGCGTCTTCAAAGTAAGCTTCTGCTTTTTTTCTGCCTTCTTCCGTAAAGTTTGCTGAAAACCATGCCATACGCATTCCTTCTTTCTTTAAATTCATATTTTTTCTTATTTTTATTATATCACACTCTATAGGATTTCTATAAAGTGTGAATTTGATGGTTTTTATTTTTTGATTTTTCTTGCCTTTAGACTGACCCGGCAGGGATTGTGGTAGTAGTTTTTTGCTGTTCTTACAGATTTACACAAACTTTTGTATTTTGTGATCACCTTCCCGCATTTGGGGCAATACAATTCATAAAGCCAAGGCGTTGGGGACTCTTTGGGTGTTTCAAACTTCCCGTTGACTCCTGTGATTCGGATGTGGGTGCCTAATGCTTTGTTGATTTTGAACATTCCTATTTTAAAGCCGTTCTTGTGACATTCTTTATGCGGCAAAAGACCATGCAGCACTTCATGTGCGATCACATCGATAATGGCTTTGCCGTTTCCTGGCAGCAGTATATGCTTGCTGATTTCTATTTCTGCCGTATTTCTTTTGAGATAGGTATAACATCTTCCTGCTACTCGATAGGCTCTCATAATTTTAGTGAAGGTGATCTCTCTTTCGATCACAGGCGTGGGCAGATCCTTTAATACTGGAATTTCTTTTTTCTTGAAGTAAGTGACCAGATCCTGAAAAAATACCTGCATTTGGTCTTTCCTGTTTGATTTCAGAATCTTTTCGTATCTTTCTGCGATTTCGTCCAGACTCATATCCAGTGACACATGTACGTTGATGGGCGCTGCTGTAATAAGTTCGCAGTGATTTTCGATGGTATCTTTTTTATTGCAGGTATCAAAGGGAGCTCTCTCTTTGGTCATGATTTTCTCCTTTCTTTATGAATTATCCGGAAGGTTTGGTTTTATTGAATGATGATTTCTTCGGCTTTTTCCTTCTTATGCAATAATTTCTTCTTTGTATTTGACATCCAATAAAGCGCCATCTTCATAAGCAAAATGTTCGAAATCTTCTTCATTGAGATTTCTTTTTACACAGATAATATTTATCAGCGCATCGATTTTTGCCTGGTTTATGAGATTAGCAAGCATAAATGGTTTACTATCATCAAAAGGATTATATCCTTTCTCTCTTGCATTAACCAATGCATCCAAGATTACGTCCTTTGCTTCTCGTTCAGCTTCTTCTTTTTCTTCTTCTGAAATATGAAAGTAATCACCCAAGTTGTTGAAGCATCGTTCTCCAGCGTTTAATACATTGGGATATAAGCTCCAAAAGCCAAAATCAAAATTATTCTCTTCCATTTCTTCTCCTTTCCGCTTGCTTCTCGTGATAACAAATCTTTGCTAATTGGTTATTTTCTCGAATCTGTACTTTTGTTTGACCTCTGGATATTTCTTGTGGTCCACTTCACTCATGAACATGCTTAATTGTCTAGCAAAGACCTTGTGCTCTTTATAAAGTGCTTCATAGATTACCAGATTTGCCCCTGTTTCGGTTTCTTGTGCTATGGTAATGATTTTATATTCCCCACCCTTGAAATGACGCCACACCTCATTTGGCGAAGGATTTGCCCGTTCTTTCATTTTCTTTCTCTTCCTTTCTTTATCCATGCTTTTCAATAATCTTATAGATGCGTTCCACCTCGGAGTCATCACCCAGAATCCTAAAGAGAGCCCTTTTTATTCTCATGACAATCACCTGATTATCCCTGAAACCAGACAGTGCCTGCTTTTTCACGGCCTTGTGAATGCGAAGAGCAAGTTTCTCGTCTTCGCCGGTGTTATCATAAATGGCCATGAGCGCTTTGTTTTTACGGATGCCCTCCGGATATTTATGGTTGTCCTCTGAGCAATCAACATCCTTGACCAGCTTCATATATTTCTCAAGCATCTCAGCGCAGTTAAGAACTCCCTGCTTACGCTCTTCAGTGAGTTTATCAAGGATTTCTGAGATCTTTGCATAGTAGTGCGGATTGACGGTGATCTTTTGGATAACCTTCTTCCGTATGTTTAAGTGAGTTCGTTCTTTTGTCATAGGTTTCTCTTTTTCCCCTTACATATGGTAATCAAAAACCTGCAGCAATTCCATTTCAAATGTTTTTTTACCGGATTTTAGCAAGTCACTCAAAAAAGTATATTCTGTTTTTGGTATTCCGTAGTCTGACATAAACCAAAAACCTGCTTTATCATTGAGAAGTTGTTCGATTTTGTAAAGCAGCATTTCAATGTCTGTTTTTTCCTCAAACAGTTGATTGATTGTTTTTCGGGCACGTTCCATTTGCTTGTCTACATATGCTTTGATCTGGTCTCTTTCTATAAGCAGGTTGCCATTGGGGCTTTCTTTCGTGGGGAGCCCGTTTGCTGTCCAATAGGCTTTCAGTACTTTTTCCCCTGCTTTCAGATCGTTTTCTTTGCATTCTCTTACATAATCGACTCCTGCTCCTTTCCAATTCATTTCTTCCATAATCTGATCTTCTTCTGCGATATATTTTTTATCGGCATTTCGATCTTCTTTGTTGATCTCCTGCAGGTTATAAATAGTGTTGTGCATGTTTTCTCCTTATTTGGTCTGATTTAGTCCGATTTAGTCTTAATAGGACTAAATCGTCATTTCATACAATGCTGAACTTGGATTGAATGCCAAGATGTTCTGATTCCATTCAATTCCCTCGACTTTCATGAAATGGGTATATCGTGTGCAGTGACTACATAGATGGATTTCTGATTCATGTATGTGCATGCTTCTTCAAAGGTATCGAAGTAATGTCCCCAGATCCATTTCTCCCCTTCTTTGGCATGTTCATCATATTCGCTGCACACAACCCATTCGATGTCTTTGTTGTCCTTTTCCAATTTAACAAGGGTTTGTTCCTCTTTTGTTTGTATAAATCGCTGTTGTTTTCATTTCCCTTATTCGCTCCTTCCTAAAAGATGTTCTCCTGTGTATTCCCATCCTTTTTCTTTCCTTACAAAGGATTCATAAGTCGCATAGCATTTCCCTTTATATTCTAAGTGCCCATACGGCTCACCCAGCTGGAAAAGGCGTCTCCCTGTTATTTTGCAATACCCGTCCCAGGCAGGCGGTAGACAGTCCCGCAGCTCTTCATATATAGCTTCTTCCACGATGGTTCCTTTCTTCCACATTTTGCCTTCTTTCCAGTCTTTCTTTGTAAAAATTTCCATGTTTTCCTCCTTATATAATTTTCTTTTCAGCATGCATCCCGTGACAACAGATTATATACCCCTCGTTCGTATTTTATTTGGGCCAATACTTCTCCTGTTACGGTGTTTACTACGTATCCTTTATAGGAAACATAGTGATCATAGCCATAATAATTTTTTACATAGTCCATGACTTTTTCTTCTTTCAGATTCTGAAAGAAGATTCGATTGCCATGACTATCTGATGAAACCATTCGCATCACCTCTCTGCGTAGTGAAAATGATTAAGCACGAAAAAAAGCCCGCATTCATGCGGGCTGATTATTTTTTGTGGCTGCAGCAAAAAAGGTGCAACGAATTGTTGCACCTTTGGGGAATGATTCTACCTCTATGCCATCGCTCTTTTCAATTCTCGCCTGCCTTGACAGGCGCTTTTGCCTCTGCAGCTGCCGCGTTTCTATTCTCGGTCTTTGAGAGACCGGCGAAGCGATTTCATATTTGGCATTTCAATTCTCTTTCCTGTTAAAAGAAAGGCTGGAAATCATTTCTGTAACGTGGTTCTCTTTACGCCTGTTTCTATTCACGTTCATGATGATTGAACGAATAAGAGTTTTGTCATATTGCCTATGTCATGCAGATTTCAATTCACGCTTCTTAGGGAAGCGATATCTTTCTATGATCAAGTCAGCTCCAACTGCACTATTTCTCTACGTGGGGAGCGCTATAATAGCAATACACCCTTACAAGAGCTCGTCTGAATTTTCAAGTCTCGTTCTTTGTTATAGGAACGAACATCTTGAATTTTAGTAGTTCCATCTACGGCATTTTTTCAACTCTCACTCCCCGTGAGGGAAGCGGCTTTAGCAAGCGGTTAACCTGCTATATCCAACATGATTTCAATTCACGCTCCTCGCGTGGGGAGCGGTGGCTGCTATTTCAAGAAGTTTTTCTTTCAGCGCAATTTCAATTCTCGCTCCCTGCCTGGGGAGCGATTTGTGCTGGGTTTCCTGACAGGTCTCACTGCAATAATTTCAATTCTCGTTCCCTGTGTGGGGAGCGATACGTCACTAGGCAAAGCAACAATGATATTATTGTAATTTCAATTCTTGCTCCCTGCGTGGGGAGCGCTCGTAATGTTCTGCCTGATACTCGTGATGAATCGGATTTCAATTCTCGCTCCCCGCATGGGGAGCGACGTGCATGATTTCATGCACCATTTTGGCATTGATATTTCAATTCTCGCTCCCCGCATGGGGAGCGATGGAGAAAATGGCGACCTTGAAAGCATTTGATGAATTTCAATTCTCGCTCCCTGCATTGGGAGCGATATTCTCAATCGCACCGAAGATTTGATTCACATCAATTTCAATTCTTGCTCCCTGCGTGGGGAGCGATGGATGAATCTGTATTTTCACGTCTACACAAATCTTATTTCAATTCACGCTCCCCGTATGGAGAGCGACATAATTAGGACGAAAATTTCCTTCGATAAACACTTTTCAATTCACGCTCCCCGCATGGAGAGCGACGGTGGTAGGATTTTCTTATGATTTTATCCTGCTTCTTCTGTTCATTTCCGCGAACCAAGAAAAAGCCTATTTTTTGTCTTGCTTTTTCGGCTTTTTTCTTTGTGTTGCTTATGGTTCGCGCCAGTGCTGTTTATACTTTTCTCTCGATGGTAACTCCTTTCGGCAGATTTTTCGTATCAATAGTCACTTTATAATCGCTATAGGATCTTGGCGTATTGTTTGGATCTTTCTGTTCTACATGTACTCTTTCAAACAATTTATAGGCGGGTGTATTTCCAAGTTCGCTTTCATGTTTGAACACAATGAGTTCTCTAACAGCCGTGTTTCCTCTGGCTGCCGAATGGTCGTTCTCAAACATATTGATGATAGCTTCCCAAAGCAGCGCCAAATCTTCTTCTGTAAAATGGGTGCTTCTTCTAGCTAAGTTCGCTGACACGTACCCTTCTACTCGATAGAGTCCGTAAGGAACAATGAACTTATGCCCCATTTCTGTTTTCTTTTCTTTGGCATCTTCTTCCCTGGTAATTGCTACTCGTGTCAGTGTAATATCCTGTGGGGTAATTGGATCGATGCTTCTAGCAAATCCGAGCTGGACAGGACCGCGCACCTGTCCGCAGTTCAGTGCCCCTTTTACAAAGGTAGTCATGACGGCTCCGAAGGTACGGATATCAAAGAAATTGGAACACATGAAGTCCTTCATTTTTACGTCAGCTTCCGGGTCTTTCTTTTTGATATCTTTAATATCTTCAATTCCTGCATACTCCAGGGCTTCTTTATCGCTCCTTTCGAGCGGTACTCCGTCTTTGATATAGATTCTGTAGCCTTTCTGATTTTCTTTTGCTGTTTCT
>OGRO01000737.1_pt1 | contig 30394 bp, 27 predicted proteins | sample 1553451 | NCBI WGS metagenome assembly OGRO01 (sample SAMEA2580021, study PRJEB22360) | human gut metagenome | reverse complement strand
AGGGGGAGTCAAACAGTGGGTAGAAAATTAAAAAAAATATCAGTATGTCTATGTTCATTATTAATGGCATGCTCTATGGTTGCATGTAGTGGATCAAACAATTCATCATCAGATGGAAAAACAGTTACATTAGCAAAAGAATTGGATATCATATCTATGGATTCTAGTTATGCTACAGATGGTTCATCTATTGAAGCAATTCAAGCAACAGTTGATGGATTAATGACATTAGATGCAAAGGGAAATATTATTCCAGCATTGGCTAAAGAGAAAGCAACAGTAAGTAAAGATGGATTGAAATATACTTATGAATTAAAAGATGCTAAATGGGATAATGGAACACCAGTAACTGCAAAAGATTTTGTATATGCTTGGCAAAGAACAGTTTCAAATCCTGATGCAGAGTATAATTATTTATATGGTGAAGGTGGAGCATGTGTAGCTAATGCAGACGATATAGTTGCAGGTAAAAAGAAAGCAAGTGACTTAGGTGTAAAAGCTGTAAATGATACAACTTTAGAGATAACACTTTCTAAGCCTTGTGCGTATTTTGAAAGTTTAATGTCTTTCCCAGTTTTTTATCCAATTAATCAAGAGTTTGCAGAGGAAAAAGGGGATCAATTTGCACTAACTCCAGAAAATATGCTTGCATGTGGAGCATTTAAGATGACTAGCTGGGAAACTGGAAGTAAATATGTTTTAGAAAAAAATCAATCTTACTATGATGCAGATGCAGTTAAAGTGGATAAATTAGTATTTAACGTAGTTAAAGATTTATCAAGTTCTGCTTTAGCATTTGAAAGTGGAGATGTTCAATTTACAAAATTAAATAAAGATTTAGTTGATAAATATAAAGATTCAGATGAATATACAGAAGTATTAGAAGGATACTTATGGTATTTCCAATATAATTTTTCAAATGAATATTTAGCAAATAAAAATATAAGAAAAGCTATATCACTTGCAATAGACAAAGATGATTTAGTAAATAATGTGTTAAAAGATGGTTCTATAGCTGCTAAAGGTTTTGTTCCTACAGCACTTGCAACAGGTCCAGATGGAAAAGACTATAGAGATACAGCAAAATCTTATATGGATACAAATATAGATGAAGCTAAAAAATGTTGGGAAGCAGGATTAAAAGAATTAGGAGTAGATTCAATTAAACTTTCTATGTTATTTGATAATGCAGACCCTGCAAAATCATCAGCTGAATATCTACAGTCTCACTTACAATCAACACTTAAAGGACTTACAATAGAAATGGTAGCTCAAGAAAAGAACAATCGTATTGAAATGCAAAAATCACGTGATTTTGATATATCATTAACTCGTTGGGGACCAGATTATGCAGATCCAACTACATATCTTAATTTATTACTTACAGGAAATTCATACAACTATGGAGATTACACAAATAAAAATTATGATAGTAAGATGGAAGAAGCTGCTAATACAACAGATGATAAGACTAGATGGGAATTATTAAAAGAAGCTGAAGGTATATGTATGGATGATTATGCTGTTACTCCTATTTTCCAAGTTGGAGGAGCTAGTTTAATAAGTAAAAAAGTAAAAGGTATTGAAACTCATGCTGTTGGTGTTCCATATATTTACAAAAATGTTGAAGTAGTGGAATAATACAAATCAAGTTTTACATCAAAACACATTATGGATTTTCCATAATGTGTTTGTTTATTACTAAATAGAAAGTAGGGGAATTTATGGATAAATCGACACTTAGATATATTGGAAAACGACTTTTAATGTCAGCACTTACGCTTATGATTATAGTATTTGTACTATTTGTAATGCTTAAGCTTATGCCAGGAACGCCTTTTAATGATGAAAAATTAACAGAGGCACAAAAAGCATTAATATATGCTAAATACGGATTTGATAAACCTATATGGGAACAATTTATAACATATTTTAGACAAATGTTAAGTGGCGACTTTGGTATATCTTACGGTATTTCAAGAAATCTTCCTGTATCAAACCTTGTTATGCCTCGTATACCAATTAGTTTTGGTATAGGTTTTGCAGCAGTAGTATTAGGTACTGTAATAGGAATTTTATTAGGAATTTTTGCAGCCCTTCGTCGTAATACAATATGGGATTCTATATCTACAGTAATTGCAGTTCTTGGAGTTAGTGTTCCTTCTTTTGTATTATGTTTAATTTTACTTATTGCATTTGGAGTAAAGATTCCTGTATTTCCTATATTATTTAATTCTTCACAACCAATAAAATCTTCTATTATACCTATAATTGCACTTTCATTTTCTGTAATTGCCAATGTGGCAAGATTTACAAGAAGTGAGATGGTTGAAGTATTATCAAGTGATTATATGCTTTTAGCAGAATCTAAAGGATTAGATAGAAAAACATTAATAAGAAGACATGCAATAAGAAATACTCTTATTCCAGTAATTACAGTTTTAGCCCCTATAATGGTAGCACTTATGACAGGAAGTATGGTAATTGAGCAAATATGTGGTATACCAGGACTTGGTAGTTTATTAGTACAATCAATAACTGTAAATGATTACAATGTAACTATAGCAGTAGCATTTATCTATAGTGTTATGTATATAGCTATGATGTTAATTGTAGATATATTATATGGAATAATAGACCCAAGAATAAGACTTGGAAAGGAGAATGGCAATGAGTAATGAAGCTTATGAATTTAAAAATGATGATTTTGAACTAGTTGGAGACAAACATGATATTAATAAAGATGAAGTTATGCCAGATACTCCTTTTTGGAAAGATGTAATAACTCGTTTTGTTGATAATAAAGGAGCTATGGTTGGTAGTATATGTATTTTAGCAATTATTATTCTGGCAATTATATGCCCTATTATGAGTAATTATGAATTTGATAAAGTATCTACTATAGAACAATCAATGGCACCTAGAATACCAGTTTTAGAAAAACTAGGGATATTAGATGGAGAAGCTAATAATATAAATAAATATGATAATTCTCAATTTAAAGATACATATCACTATTTTGGAACAGATACCTTAGGACGTGATTTATGGACTCGTGTGTGGTTAGGAGCAAGAATTTCTTTATATGTAGCTGTTGCAGCTGTATTTATTGATATTTTTATAGGAATGTTATATGGACTTATTAGTGGTTATTTTGGAGGGATTGTAGATAATATTATGCAACGTTTCCAAGAAATTATTAATAGTATACCAACATTAGTAATATTGGTATTATTAATGCTTGTGTTTAAACCATCTTTATATACAATTATTTTGGCATTAATGCTTACTGGATGGATTGGCATGGCTCGTATTACTAGAGCTCAAGTTTTAAAAATAAAAGAACAAGAATTTATTTTAGCATCAAGAACTTTAGGCGCAGGTGATTTCTTTATAATATTTAAGGAAGTTCTTCCTAATATATTTGGTCAAATAATTATTATGTCTATGTTTTCAATACCAAATGCCATATTCTACGAAGCATTCTTAGCATTTATAGGCCTTGGTATACCAGCACCAACTGCTTCACTTGGAACTCTTATAAATGAAGGATATAAATCCATATTAGTATCTCCTTATATGGTTATTATTCCAGTAGTTATACTTGCTGTATTAATGTTAAGTTTTAACCTTTTAGCAGACGGACTAAGAGATGCTTTTGATCCAAAGATGAAAGAAATGTAGGTGGTATTATGAAAAAACAAAGAGTATTAAAAATTAGAGATCTTTCTATTTCTTTTAAAACAGGAAGAGGAATGGTAGATGCCATTCGAGGCGTTAAATTAGACTTATTTAAAGGGGAAACTCTAGCTATTGTTGGGGAGTCTGGTTCAGGAAAATCAGTAACAACAAAGGCTATTATGGGGAATATTAGTTCAAATGGAGTAATTAAAAGTGGCTCTATTGAATTTACATATGATAAAGAAAATAACGGTAATTTAGTTGTAGAAGATATAGTTAAAATTAATAAAAAGGATATATCAAAAAATATTTGTGGAAGACGTATAGCTATGGTATTCCAAGATCCTATGACAAGTTTAAATCCAACTATGACAATAGGAAAACAAGTTATGGAAGCTATGATATATCATCATCACTTACCAAAGGAAGAAGCGTTTAAAAAAGCAGTAAAACTTTTAGAAGAAGTTGGAATTACAGATGCTCAAAAACGTATGAAAAACTATCCTCATCAATTAAGTGGTGGTATGCGCCAAAGGGTAGTTATTGCAATTGCTCTAAGTTGTGAGCCAGAGGTATTAATCTGTGATGAACCAACAACTGCTCTAGATGTTACAATACAAGCTAAAATTCTTGAACTTATTAAAAAAATTCAGGTAGAAAGAAATTTATCAGTAATATATATAACTCATGATTTAGGTGTTGTAGCAAAGGTAGCTGATTATGTTGCAGTTATGTATGCAGGAAAGATTGTTGAAAAGGGACAAATAGAAGAAGTATTTTATAATCCAAAACATCCTTATACTTGGGGACTTTTAAGTGCTATGCCTGATTTAGATACGGATGATGATGAATTATATACAATACCTGGAACTCCACCAAATCTGACAAAAAAAATAGAAGGTGAAGCTTTTGCACCTAGAAATCTTTACGCTCTAAATATAGATTACAGAAAAGAAGCACCTATGTTTAATGTGGGTGGTTCACATAGAGTATCTAGCTGGCTTTGTCATGAAAAAGCACCAAAAGTAGAAATGCCAGAATCTTTACAAAAACGCCTGCTTAAAATGAGAAGGGAGGCAGGATTAAATGATTAATAAAGAACCTTTATTAGTAGTGGAAAATTTAAAACAACATTTTAAAGTTAATCGTAAATTTACTGTAAAAGCAGTGGATGGAATTTCTTTCAAAATATATCCGGGAGAAACTTATGGACTTGTTGGAGAATCTGGTTCGGGAAAATCTACAACAGGACGTAGCATAATTAGACTATATAAACCAACATCAGGAAATATAATATTTAATGGTAAAAATATTTCTGGGAAAATGAGTCATGAAGAAATTAAGTTATTAAGAACTAAGATGCAAATGATATTCCAAGACCCAATGGCATGTTTAAATCCAAGAAAAAAAGTATTAGATATTATAGGAGAAGGTCTTGATATTCATAAAATGTACTCAACAAAAGAAGAACGTAATGAAAAAGTATACAATATCTTAGAAAAGGTAGGGCTTAGTAGAGAACACGCATCTAGATATCCTCATCAATTTTCTGGAGGGCAAAGACAACGTATAGGAATTGCAAGAGCACTAATTATGGACCCGGATTTAATCATAGCAGATGAGGCAATATCAGCATTAGATGTTTCTATACAAGCCCAAGTTGTAAATCTTATGAAGGAAATTCAAAAAGAAACTAATACAGCTTATTTGTTTATAGCTCATGATCTTAGTATGGTTAAGTATATATCTGATCGCATAGGAGTTCTACATTTAGGCCATCTTGTGGAAGCAGGTACAACAGAAGAAATATTCTCAAATCCTATACATCCATATACTAAATCGCTTTTAAGTGCTATACCTTCACCAAATCCTTTGGTGGAAAAAAATCGTACTGTATTTAGTTATGATGCACATGAAGCAGGAGTAGATTATTCAAAAGGAAAAGAATTTTTAGTTGAAGGAACACACACTGTTTTAGCAACTGAAGAAGAGCTAGCACGTTGGACAAAAAAAGACCAAGAAATAGCAAAATAATAATTTAATAAATAAAAATAGCCAAAGAATATACTAAAAAGATACTCTTTGGCTATTTTTATGATAATTTATTCTTTATCAATAGTTTGCTACATAGCTATGAAGTAGATGAATTATATGGTAAAATTATTATCATAAGTAAACTTATAATTAAGAAAATTATTTTAATATTTATTTAAAATAAGGAAGGATTAAAATGAAAAAAATATTAGTATTAGCAGAGAAACCTTCTGTAGGAAGGGATATTGCTAGAGTATTAAATTGTAATAAAGATAAAAATGGATATATAGAAGGAAGTAAATATATAGTAACTTGGGCACTGGGTCACTTAGTGACTTTAGCAGATCCAGAAAGTTATGGTGAAAAATATAAATCATGGAAGATGGAAGATTTACCAATACTTCCACCTAAATTAAAAACTGTTGTTATTAAAAAAACTTCAAAACAGTTTAATACAGTAAAATCTCAATTAAACAGAGAAGATGTGGGAGAAATTGTAATTGCAACAGATGCAGGAAGAGAAGGAGAGCTTGTTGCTAGATGGATAATAGAAAAAGCTCACGTGAAAAAGTCTATTAAACGTCTTTGGATTTCATCAAGTACAGATAAAGCCATAAAAGAAGGATTTGATAAATTAAAAGATGGAAGAAAGTATAACAATCTTTATTATTCTGCCATAGCAAGAGCAGAGGCAGACTGGTTTGTAGGAATAAATGGAACTCGTGCTCTTACAACAAAATACAATGCTCAACTTTCTTGTGGTAGAGTTCAAACACCTACTCTTGGAATGATTTTAAAAAGAGAAGAAGAAATAAGAAAATTTGTTCCTAAGGAATACTATTCAATAGATATTTCAACAAAGAAAGGCAGTTCTAATTTTAAAATGAGTTGGATTGATAAACAAAATAATACAACTTCTTTTAATAAAGAAAAAATAGAAAATATAGCAAAGAAATTAAACAATAAAGAAATAAAAATAACTAATGTTAAAAAAGTAGATAAAAAAAGATATTCTAAGCCTCTTTATGACTTAACAGAACTACAAAGGGATGCCAATAAAAGATTTGGATTTAGTGCAAAAGAAACCCTTTCTATTATGCAAAAACTTTATGAACACCACAAAGTACTTACTTATCCAAGAACAGATTCTAGATACTTAACTACTGATATAGTAGATACTTTAAAAGATAGAATTAAAGCAGTAAATGTAAGTGATTATTCGAAAGTTTGCAATAAATTATTAAAAACAAATATAAAAGGAAATAAATCATTTGTTGATAATTCTAAGGTAAGTGATCATCATGCTATTATACCAACAGAAGAAAGAGTATTTCTTGGTGATTTAAGTGATAAAGAAAGAAAAATTTATGACTTAGTAGTAAAAAGATTTTTAAGTGTACTTTGTCCTCCTTTTGAATATACAGAAACAACTATTACAGGAGAGTGTGAAGGAGAAAAGCTTAGAGTAAAAGGAAATAAAGTAGTCAATCTTGGATTTACTGAAGCATATGGTGATGATGAAGATGAATCGTTAAACACTATTCCAGAAATATTAGAAAATGACTTACTTAAAATAGAAGAAGTTAAAGTTAAAACAGGCAAAACAAATCCACCACCGTATTTAAATGAAGGAACTTTACTTACAGAAATGGAGAAAAATAATCTAGGAACAGTTGCAACAAGAGCAGATATAATAGAAAAATTATTTAACTCTTTCTTAGTAGAAAGTAAGAATAATAAAGAAATACACATAACATCTAAAGGTAGACAATTATTAGATTTAGCGCCAGAAAAATTAAAAACTCCATCACTTACATCAGAGTGGGAGAAAAAACTTACAGATATATCTAATGGAAAAGGTAATAAAGATACTTTTATAGAAGATATAAAATCTTATACTAAAGAAATAGTAAGGGAAATAAATAAAAGTGAAAGTAAGTTTAAACATGATAATTTAACCAAAAACAAATGTCCAAATTGTGGTAAATTTATGTTGGAGGTTAAGGGTAAAAAAGGAAAAATGCTTGTTTGTGAAGATAGAGAGTGTAATACAAGAAAGACAGTATCACAAATAACAAATTCAAGATGTCCTAATTGTCATAAAAAGCTGGAACTTAGAGGAGAAGGTGAAAATAAAATATTTGCATGTCAATGTGGATATAGAGAAAAATTATCAGCTTTTAACAAGAGAAAAGCTGAAGAAAAACAAAAGGGATCTAAAAAAGATATTCAAAAATATTTAAAAAATCAAAATAAAAATGAGCAAAATTTCAATAATCCATTTGCTGAGGCATTGGCAAAATTAAAAAAATAATAAATAAAATAGGGGAAAATAAAATATAAACAAAAGAGGAATGAGTATGAATAATTTAAGTACAAGGGCCTTAGCTATAATAGAAATTTTAAAGAAATTAAATCATCCTATAAGTAGTTTGGCTTTAAGTGAAGAGATAGGTTGTTCAACAAAAACTATTCAAAGCGAAATTAAAGATATAAATAAACAGCTAAAGGATACAAAAATAATTTCTATTAGGGGGGTAGGTTATAAGTTAGAAGGAAAAATTGAAATAAATGAATGTAATAGCAATACTATAGGTAATGTGGACAGAATTGAATTTATAATTAAAACCATGTTAAATTTAAGTGTTGATAGCAGTATAAAACTAGAAGAATTATCAGATGCCATGTTTATAAGCGTATCATCTGTAAAAAATGACTTAAAAGAAGTTAAAGAAATTTTAAGCAAATATAATATAAATATTATTTCTAGGCACAAATATGGTTTGGGAGTAAAGGGTAATGAAAGTGACATTGTTAAATGTATAGTTGACTTATGCTCTAGAAAAGACAATGAACTTTCATTATCAGATTTTTTAAATGAAGATGTAAATAATAAAGTTTTTAATTTGAAAAATGAAATATTAAAATCATTAAATAATGAAGAGTTAATACTTAGTGATATTGAATTTAAAAATTTATGTAGTACAATTTTTGTAAAATTAAGTAGAAGTAACAGTAAAAATTATGAAAAGTTTATTGAAGATTATATAAAAGATTATAAAATCAAACGTGAAAGTATTATGAATAACAATATAAATAAACAAAAAATAACCAATGCCATATCTTTATTTTGTAAAAATTTAAAACTAGCTACAGCTATAGATATAAGCAAGGATGAATTTTTTATAGAATGTTTATATAATCATATAAATAATTTAATAAAAAAAGAAAAGCTGGGAATTTGCAATTACAATGTAATAAATAATGATGTGAAAATTAAATATCCTTATGCATATGAACTAGCTAAAATAGCTAAAAAAACTATAGAACAAGAGCTAGAATTGAAAATTGGAGATGATGAAGTATCAAATATTGCAGTCCATGTGGGTGGAGCAGTAGAGAGATATTCTAGTAACAAAAAAACAAAATTATTTAAGGTAATTATTGTTTGTGCTTCAGGGGCTGGAACATCCATGCTTATAAATACTAAAGTACAACAACTTTTTAAAGATAAAATAAAAATAGTAAAGATTATACCGTCTTACTTAATTGATTATATAAACCCACTGGAGATAGACTTTTTAATATCTACTATGCCACTAGATTATAATAAAATACCTGTTATAAATGTATCACCTTTTTTAACAGAAAAGGAAATTAAAATAATCGAAAAATTTATGGATACGGGATATGTTTATGAAGATGTAAATATAAAAGATTTTTTTGAAAGAGATTTATTTTTAGTAGATTTAGATTTGAAAAGTAAAGAAGAAGTTTTGGAATTTATGAGTAATACTTTATTAGATAAAGATATTATAGATGTTGAAATGAAAAATGCTTACTTTGAAAGGGAGAAAATTGCAACTACAGAAATAGGAAATATGGTAGCAATGCCCCATGGAGCAAAGGGGAATATAAAAGAAAATAAAATCGCTGTAGGAATTTTAAAAGAAGCCATAGATTGGGATTATGGTAAAGTTAGATTAGTAATAATGCTGGCATTAAACAATGAAAAAATACTTGATTATGAACAAGTTTTTTCTAACATATATAATAAATTGGATACAACATCAAAAGTAGTCAATATATGTGAAAATAAATCATATGATAAATTTATAAAATTATTTATATAGCCAATAAGATAAATTTCTCTTTTAATTAAGAGAAATTTTTTGTCTTTTTGAAAGAATCGTTTTCATATACTATTATATTAGGATAACAAAGATAATTAATGAGCAATATAATATATACGCAAAATAAAGGAGGAAAATAAAGTGATATATACTGTAACTTTAAATCCATCTATAGATTACGTCATTAAGCTAGAACATTTAAATACAGGCCATGTTAATAGGGTAAATAGTGAAAATGTATATCCTGGAGGAAAGGGAATAAATGTATCTAGAATATTAAAAACTTTAGGCAATGACAATGTGGCTACAGGATTTGTTAGTAATTTTACAGGTGATTTTATAAAAAATTCTTTATATGAACAAAATATTAAATCAGACTTTATTCAGCTAGATAATGGATTTACACGAATAAATGTAAAAATAAAAAGTGATGAAGAAACAGAAATAAATGGTGGAGGACCTCATATAAGTGATGAAAAGCTTGAGGAATTATTTTTTAAATTAAGTAAGTTAAAAGAAGATGATATTTTAATACTGGCAGGAAGTATACCTTCTACTTTAAGTGAAGACTTATATGAAAAAATAATGAGTCGTGTTAGAGAAAATAAGGTAAAAGTGGTGGTAGATGCTACAAAAAGTTTACTTTTAAATGTTTTAAAATACAATCCTTTTTTAATAAAACCAAATAATCATGAACTAGAAGAAATATTTAATGTTAAGTTAGAAAGTCAAAATGATATTATTACATATGCAAAAAAACTTCAAGAAATGGGAGGGAGAAATATTTTAGTTTCCATGGGCAAAGATGGAGCCATACTTCTTAGTGAAAATAAGGAAGTATATGTTAGTAATGTGGCAAAAGGAGAAGTAATAAACTCAGTTGGTGCAGGGGACTCAATGGTTGCAGGATTTATTTCAGGATATTTAAAGACCTCTTCTTATGAAGAAGCTTTAAGGTTAGGTGCGGCTAGTGGAAGTGCAACAGCTTTTTCATCGGATTTAGCAAGTAAAGATTTTATAGATGAATTAATAAAAGAAATTAATATAGAGAGGAGATAAAAAATGAGAATAGTTGATTTAATTGATAAAAAATCAGTAAAACTTAATTTAACATCTAATGAAAAATTAAAGGTAGTAGATGAGTTAGTAGATTTAGTTGATAAAAGTGGAAATTTATCTGACAAAGATGAATATAAAAATGCCATACTTGATCGTGAAGAGTTAAGTACCACAGCTATTGGTGAAGGTGTTGCCATACCTCATGCAAAAAATAAATCAGTAAAAAAAGCATGTTTAGCAGCAGGTATATCAAAAGAAGGTATAGATTATGAAGCTTTTGATGATAGTTTATCACATTTATTTTTTATGATAGCAGCTCCAGATGGAGCCAATAATACTCATTTAGAAGTACTATCTAGATTATCTACTATATTAATGGATGAAGACTTTAGAAATGATTTAATAAAATCTACTGAAGTAGATGAGTTTTTAGATTTAATAAATAAAAAGGAAAATGAAAAGTTTCCACAAGAAGAGACTGAAGAAATTGAAGACAAAATAGTTGAAGATAATAAATCCACTCTACCAACTATACTTGCCGTTACAGCTTGTCCAACAGGAATAGCTCATACATTTATGGCAGCAGAAAATTTAAATCAAAAAGCAAGTGCTAAGGGAATAAGTATAAAAGTTGAAACTAATGGCTCTGCAGGAATAAAAAATGCTTTAACAAAAGAAGAAATTGAACATGCAACTTGTATAATAGTTGCAGCTGATAAAAATGTGGAAATGGCAAGATTTAATGGTAAAAAAGTTATAATAACGAAAGTTGCCGATGGGATACATAAAGCAGATGAACTGATAGATAGAGCATTAAAAGGTGATGCACCTATATATCATTCATCACAAAGTAATTTATCAAATGAAGTCTCAGAGGAAAAAGAAGGATTGGGAAGACAATTTTATAAACATCTAATGAATGGTGTTTCTCACATGCTACCTTTTGTTGTTGGTGGCGGAATACTTATAGCTTTAGCATTTTTACTTGATGATTATACAATAAATCCAGCTAACTTTGGTATGAATACTCCAGTTGCAGCATTTTTTAAAACTATAGGTTCTCAAGCTTTTGGATTTATGTTGCCAGTTCTTGCAGGTTATATTGCCATGAGTATAGCAGATAGACCAGGTCTTGCAGTTGGTTTTGTTGGGGGAGTATTGGCAAGTGCAGGATATACTTTTGCAAATTATATGAATTATAGCTCAGATACAGCAATAAGTGCAGGTTTTTTAGGAGCTTTGCTTGCGGGATTTGTAGGAGGATATGTAGTATTACTGCTTAAAAAATTATTTTCATATTTACCAGATTCTCTAGAAGGTATAAAACCCGTATTATTATACCCTGTATTTGGAATACTTTTAATAGCCTTAATAATGTTAGCTATTAATCCAATTGTGGGAGCAATAAACACAGGTCTTAATAATTTCTTAGCATCAATGAGTGGAACAAGTAAAATAATACTTGGGACAATACTAGGAGCAATGATGGCTGTAGATATGGGTGGACCTTTCAATAAAGCTGCTTATGTATTTGGTACAGCTCAACTTACAGTTGTAAATGCAGGTCCAGAACAATTTGCTATTATGGCAGCTGTTATGATAGGTGGAATGGTGCCACCCCTTGCAATAGCACTTGCAACTACTTTCTTTAAAAATAGATTTACTGAAAGTGAGCGAAAATCAGGAATAGTTAATTATGTAATGGGATTATCATTTATAACAGAAGGTGCAATACCTTTTGCAGCAGCAGATCCAATACATGTTATACCAGCATGTGTAGTTGGTTCAGGTTTAGCAGGAGCACTATCTATGGCCTTTGGATGTGGACTTAGAGCACCTCATGGAGGAATATTTGTACTTCCAACCATATCTAATCCTATAATGTATTTTGTATCATTACTTATAGGTTCCATTGTTGGAGCATTATTACTTGGAGTTTTAAAGAAACCTTTAGATAAAATTAAATAGAACAAAAATAGCAGAGTTTCCTCTGCTATTTTTGATTTAAAAAAGAATTTATAAATATAAAAAAATATATGCAATGAAAGTACTTTCTAAAAATTGTAATTTGTTGAAAATAATTTCTTTAAAATATATACTGTAAATGTAAGAAGGAATAGGGGAGGAAAAATTGTATGAATAAAAACTTACAACAATTAAAAAATAATTTAATTGTATCTTGTCAAGCATTGCCACAGGAGCCTCTACATTCTTCATTTATCATGGGACGAATGGCTAAAGCTGCCAAAGAAGGTGGAGCTATGGGGATACGTGCCAATACTAAAGAAGATATTGAAGAAATACAGAAAAATGTGGATCTTCCTATAATAGGAATAGTAAAAAGAGATTACGAAAATTGTGATGTGTACATAACTCCAACAATTAAAGAAATTGATGAGCTTATGGAAGTTAAACCAGAGGTAATAGCCATAGACGCAACAAGTTCTTTAAGACCAAATGGTGTAACATTGGATGAATTTTACCATGAAATAAGAAAAAAATATCCAAATCAAAAACTTATGGCAGACTGCTCTACTGTAGAAGAGGCTGTACATGCAGATAAGTTAGGATTTGATTTTATAGGGACAACTTTAGTTGGATATACAAAACAAAGTAAAAATTTTAAGATTGAGGAAAACGATTTTGAAATTTTAAGAGATATTATATCAAAAGTATCTAATAAGGTAATAGCAGAAGGTAATATTGATACACCACAAAAAGCTAAAAGAGTTTTAGAATTAGGTAGTTACAGTGTTGTAGTAGGTTCTATGATAACGAGACCACAAAATATTACGAAAAAATTTGCAAATGCTTTAGATGATTTAAGATAATAAATTAAAAAATTAAAATAATTATACAAAAGGGAGAATAATATTATGATGAATAATGCAGATATGAGAGGAATATTTAGTGCACTTTTAGTTTCTTACAATGAAGATGGAAGTATAAATGAAAAAGGATTAAGAGAAATAATAAGACACAATATAGATAACATGAAAGTTGATGGTTTATATGTAGGTGGAAGTACAGGGGAAAACTTCATGATTTCAACTGAAGAAAAGAAAAGAATATTTAAAATAGCAAAAGATGAAGCAAAAGATCAAATAAAATTAATAGCTCAAGTTGGTTCTATAAATGTTTATGAATCAGTAGAATTAGCTAAATTTGCTACAGCTTTAGGATATGATGCCATATCAGCAGTTACACCATTTTATTATAAATTCTCGTTTAATGAAATAAAAGATTACTACAATACAATAATCAACAGTGTAAATAATAGATTAATAATATATTCAATACCTTTCTTAACAGGTGTAGATATGACTGTGGAACAATTTGGTGAATTATTTGAAAATGAAAAAATTATAGGTGTTAAATTTACAGCAGCAGACTTCTACTTATTAGAAAGATTAAGAAAAGCATATCCAAATCACTTAATATATGCAGGGTTTGATGAAATGATGTTACCAGCAACTGTACTTGGTGTTGATGGTGCTATAGGATCTACTTTTAATGTAAATGGTATAAGAGCTAGACAAATATTTGACTTAGCAAGAGATGGTAAGATTGAAGAAGCTAGAGAAATACAACATATAACTAATGATTTAATAAGTGCTATTCTTTCAAATGGATTATATGCAACATTAAAAGAATTATTAAAACTAAACGGCGTTGATGCAGGATACTGCCGTAAACCAATGGCTTTAACTACAGAGGCTCAAGTAAAAGAAGCTAAAAATATATTTGATAAATATTTAAATGAAAAAGTACTAATAAATGCTTAGTTAAAATTAAGGGAAGGGTATAAAAAGTACTTTTCCCTGTACATGTATTATAAAAATTTGGGGAGGAAAAAAATATGGGGTTCACTACAATTGATTTTATTATATTAGTAGCATATTTAGCAGCAGTATTATTTGCAGGTTTACATTTTTCTAAAAAAGATATGCAAGGAAAAGAATTCTTCAAAGGTGATGGAACAATTCCTTGGTGGGTAACAAGTGTATCAATATTTGCAACGCTATTAAGCCCAATATCATTTTTATCACTAGCTGGAAACTCTTATGGTGGAACTTGGATAATGTGGTTTGCACAACTTGGAATGTTAATAGCAATACCTTTGACAATTAAATTTTTCTTACCAATCTATAGTAAATTAAATATAGATACAGCTTATCATTACTTAGAATTAAGATTTGATAGTAAAGGTCTTAGAGTTCTTGGGGCATTAATGTTTATAGTTTATCAAATAGGTAGAATGTCAATAATAATGTATTTACCATCAATGGTTCTTGCTAGTTTAACAGGTATAAATGTAAATATACTAATAATAGTAATGGGTGTTATAGCAATTATTTATTCATATACAGGTGGATTAAAATCTGTTTTATGGACAGATTTCATACAAGGAAGTGTACTTTTAGTAGGAGTTACTTTTGCCTTAATATATCTATTAAATAGTATAGATGGTGGAGCTGGAGCAGTATTTGAAACTTTAAAAAATGGTAAATTCTTAGGTGCGGATGAAGTTATATTCAATCCTAATATATTAAAAACAAGTGTATTTTTAATGATAGTAGGAGCTGGATTTAATACTTGTTCATCATATATATCAAGCCAAGATATAGTTCAACGTTTTACAACAACTACAGATACAAAGCAGTTAAATAAAATGATGCTAACTAATGGCGCCTTATCAATATTTATAGCAACAGTATTTTACTTAATAGGAACTGGTTTATATGTATTCTATGGACAAAATCCATTACTTGCTCAAACTGCTCAACAAGATCAAATATTTGCATCTTACATAGCATATCAATTACCAGTTGGTGTTACAGGTATATTACTTGCAGCAATATATGCAGCATCTCAATCTACTTTATCTACTGGTCTAAATTCAGTAGCAACAAGTTGGACTTTAGATATACAAGCACGTTTAAGTAAAAAAGAAATGAGTTTCGAACAACAAACAAAAATAGCTCAATATATTTCTTTAGGTGTTGGTATAGTTGCTATAGCGGTTTCTATGATTTTAGCGAATGGAGAAATAAAATCAGCTTATGAATGGTTTAATGGATTTATGGGACTAGTTCTTGGTGTACTTGCTGGTACATTTGTACTTGGAGTATTTACTAAAGTTGCAAATGCAACAGGCGCTTATGTAGCATTTGCAGTTTCAGCAATAGTAATGATATTTATAAAATACAACATGCCAGATGTATCAATATGGTCTTACTCAATAATATCAATTGGATTATCAGTAGTAGTTGGTATTCCAGTTAGTTACATATCTAGAAAATTAACTAATGATACAAGTGTACCACAAAGAGATACAGTTATTTATGAATAGTGGGAGGACATTATGATATTTGGAAATATAGAAAACTTAAATGAATATACTTATTTAGATGAAAATATAAAAAAATGTTTTGAATATGCAAAAAATAATGACTTATTATCTTATGATAAGGGATGTCATAAGGTAGATGGAGACAATCTTTTTGTAAATATAGTGGAATATGAAACAACTGAAAAAGAAGATAGATTTTGGGAAGCTCATAGAAACTACTTAGATTTACATTTAATGTTAGATGGATGTGAGCAAATAGATCTTAATTTTATAGAAAATATGAGTCAAAAAGAATTTGTTGAAAAAGATGATTTTTTACCACTAGAAGGTGATGAAAATAGTCATGTCATATTAAATAATGGAGATTTTTTAATATGTTATCCTCATGATGGACATAAAACAGCTATAAAGGTTGATAAATCTTCTAAAATAAAAAAAGCAATATTCAAAATAATTATTTCAAAATAAAAGGAGGGAGTGTAGGATAATTTTCTATACTCCCTAAGTTTGTATAACGAGAGGACAAAATTATGAAAAAATATGCATGTATAGATGTGGGTGGAACATCAATAAAATATGGAATTTTAAAAGAAGATTTAACTTTTGAAGAAAGATGTGAAATGGATACACATGCTAAAAAGGGTGGAGCCAATATATTAAATAAAGTTATAAATATAGTGAAAAATTTTAAGGAAAAATATAAATTAGAAGGAATATGTATATCTACTGCAGGAATGGTAGATTGCCAAAGGGGAGAAATAATTCATTCATCGTCTTTAATCCCTAATTATACAGGTACAAAAATAAAAGAAACTTTGGAAAAAGAGTTTAATATACCATGCGAAGTTGAAAATGATGTAAATTGTGCAGCCCTTGCTGAGCATTTTGTAGGAGGTGCAAAAGGAAGTAAGGTGAGTTTATGTTTGACTATTGGAACAGGCATAGGCAGTGCTATTATAATTAATGATGAAGTTTATCATGGAGCTTTTGGTAGCGCTGGAGAGGTAGGTTATATGAATATGATGGGATCTACATTTCAAGATTTAGGAGCAAGTAGCATTTTAGTAAAAAAAGTGGCCGCCATGAAAAATATTGATATAAAAGATATTAATGGTAAATATATTTTTGAAAAGGCAAAGTTGGGAGATGAAGACTGCATAAAAGCTATAGATGAGATGGTAGAAGTTTTAGGAGAAGGTATAGCTAATATATGTTATATAATAAATCCAGACGTTGTAGTCCTTGGGGGCGGAATAATGGCACAAAAAGAATATTTATATGATAAAATAAGAAACAGTTTGGATAAAAACTTGATACCTTTTATAGCTGAAAAAACAAAATTAAAATTTGCTGTACATAAAAATAATGCAGGAATGCTAGGTGCATATTTTAATTATAAAAATATGCAAAAAAATAGAGGTTTTTAAAAGGAGGAAAAATTATGAAGGAATATCAAAAAAGTATAATACCTCATATAGAATCTTTGTATGAAAGTTTTACACCTTCAGAAAAAAGCATTGCAGATTTTTTTATACATAATACAGAAGAAAGTGATATTTCTTCAAAAGCTTTATCAAAAAAGCTATTTGTATCAGAAGCATCCATATCTAGATTTGCAAAAAAGTGTGGATTTGATGGATATAGACAATTTGCTTTTGTTTATAAAGAAAGTTTTGAAAAAACTACTCCCAATATTACAGCAAGTTATACAAAGCAAGTATTGGATACTTATGAAGAGCTTTTAAATAAAAGTTATACTTTAATTGATGAAGATCAAATGAAAAGAATAGTAAATATTTTTTCAAATAAAAAAAGAATATACATATATGGTAGAGGTAGTTCAGGATTAGTTGCTCAAGAAATGAAGTTAAGGCTTATGCGATTAGGCGTTAATGTGGAAGCTATATCAGATAGCCATATTATGAAAATGAACTCAGTTTTAATGAATGAAGAGTGTTTAGTAATAGGTATAAGTGTTAGTGGAAATACTAAAGAAGTGATTAACTCCTTGAAAGAATCATCTAAGAGGGGAGCAAGTGTTGTCTTAATAACTTCCAAACAAGATGAAGATATGAAAGATTACTGTGATGAAATTGTATTTATTGCAGTGAAGGAACATTTAGAAAATGGAAAAGCTATATCACCTCAGTTTCCAGTGTTAATTATAGTTGATATTTTTTACGCACATTTCCTTCAAAGCGATAGACTAAGAAAAGAAGAACTACATAATAATACAATAAATGCCCTTTATAAGGAATAGAAAAAAGCTATGAATTATATTTAAATTTATAATTCATAGCTTTTTACTTTAAGTTTTTTATTGAGCTATAATTAAAGTAAGTCTTTATTTTACTTTTGAAACTTCTTGAACTACTTCATAGTCATCCTTACTTAAAAGAGAAGCAGCTTCTTTATCTAAAATTAAAATTACATCTTGGTGGAATTGTAAAATAGAAGATGGAACTTCAGGTGTTACTTTGCCATGAACAGTGTTATAAATTGCTTCAGCTTTATTTTTTCCACTAGCTAAAAGTAATATTTTTTTACTTTTAAAAATAGAACCAGTACCCATAGTGATAGCTTTAGTTGGAACTTCTTCTAAAGAAGAGAAAAATCTAGCATTTGCTTTTCTTGTAGATTCATCTAAAGTTACTACATGAGTTCCTTTATTAAAGTTTATAGTAGGTTCATTAAAACCGATATGAGCATTATTTCCTATACCAAGTACTTGTATATCTATACCACCACTATTATCAATCATTTTATCATAATGTAAACATTCATTATCAATATCTTGAGCCATTCCATTTGGAATATGAATATTTTCCTTATTAATATTTATGTGATTAAATAAATTATCATACATAAAATAATGATAACTTTGATTGTTTTCAGCAGGTAAATTATAATATTCATCTAAATTAAATGTTGTAATTTTAGAAAAATCAATTAATCCTTCTTCATACATTTTTATTAAATTTTTATACATTCCAATAGGAGTACTGCCAGTAGCAAGGCCAAGAACAGAATTTGGCTTTAATATCATTTGACTTCCTATTATTTGTGCAGCTTTTTTACTTAGTGATTGGTAGTTTTCGCAAACTATTATTCTCATAATATAATCCTCCAAAATTTTATAATATATTCAGTAATTTATTTAAATAATTATTTAGTTAAATTATTATAAATAATTTCTCCCCTTAAAATGCTCATATAGCAATTCATTTCTTCATCAAATAATGATATATCGGCATCTTTATTTATTTCTAAGCTACCTTTAGTATCAGATATATTTATGGATTTAGCTGGATTTATAGAAGCCAGATTGATAGCTTCATTTATAGTTAAATTTGTATTTTTCATAAAATTATAAACAGCTTTGTTTAAAGTTAAGACACTGCCAGCTAAGTTTCCAGATGAAAGTCTGGCTACTCCGTTATTAACAAAAACTTCTTGACCACCTAAATCATATTTACCATTTGGCATACAGCCAGCTCTCATAGAATCTGTTATCAATATAACTTTGTCTTTGCCTTTATTTTTTAATACAAATTGATATAAATTTGAATTAATATGAATATTATCGCAAATTATTTCACAGTAAACATTAGAAGTTAAGGCAGCTCCAACTACTCCCAACTCTCTATGATTAAGAGGAGTCATAGCATTAAATAAATGAGTAATATGTGAAACACCATTTTCTATGGCACGTATAGATTCATCATAAGTGGCATTTGTATGTGCTATGGATAAAATTATATTACTATTTTCTTTTATTTTTTTTGTAAATTGTAAATTTACATCAGTTTCAGGTGAATAAGATATTATTTTTATTACATCAGTGTAATTTTTTATGAAAGAAAAATTAGGTTGAAGTATGTATTTATCACTTTGAGCACCTTTATATTTACTGTTTATAAAGGGACCTTCTAAATGGGCACCTAGTACTTGAGCACCACCATAATTTTTATTCATAGAGTGCCTAATATTATCAAGTGCATTATAAATATTATCTTTAGACATGGTCATAGTTGTTGGTAAAAAAGATGTAACCCCTGTTTTTGCTATGCTTTTCCCAATTTCTTCTACGGCTATATCAGTTTTATCCATAGTATCGTAGTTATTACTACCATGAATATGTATATCTATTAAACCTGGTGAAATATAAAGATTTTTAGCATCTATAATTTCTACATTTTCATTATCAATTTCATCACAAATATCAACTACTTCTTTATCAAATAAAAGTACTTTATTTTCAAGTATTTTATCTTTTGTTAAGATCTTACCATTAATTATTGCTTTCATAATTTTTCCCCCATACTTAATCTTCATTTAAAATTATTTCGTATTGATGTTTATCAGTAATAAATAAAGAGCTGGTATACTCTAAAATTTCATTTTTATCAGTAAAGACAACTCTATCAATTTTTAATGCCAAGGTGTTTAAATCCACATTTAGAGTTTTTGCTTGAGATTTATTAAGTATAACTGGATTTATGACTTGTTTTGCCCTTTGTGTTTTATGAAAGTATTTTTTACGATAAAGTTTGTATATAGAGTTATTTTCTACTAGTTCCTTGTTTAAAGTTGGACACATATGCTCAGGAATATATATTTTTTCTAAGATAGTTGGTTCATCATCAATATACCTAATTCTCTCAATTTGAAAAACTAAAGAATTATCATCATCTAGGTTGAGATATTCTTTAACTTTTTTATTAGCTGTTTCAAGTTTAAATTGTAATATTTTATTTTTTACATTAAGTTTTTTATTTTCTGCAATTTCTGTAAAACCCTGCATTTTTTCGTAAGTAAGCTTTTGTTTTTTGTATGAAACAAAAGTACCCTTACCTTGACGTCTTTCTAGAATGCCTTCATTAACTAAGGATATAATTGCTTTGTTAACAGTCATTCTACTTATATTTTGAATTTTACAAATATCTCTTTCTGACATTAAAAAATATCCTTCTTGCAATTCCTTACTACTAATCATTTCTTTGATTATATCAGCAAGCTGTGTATAAAGAGGTATTTGTGAATTTTTATCTACTAATTTCATAATTTATCCCTTCTGTGGTATATACCTATTGGTATATACCAATTTCCTACTTATATTATAAATTATTAAATTTTGAAAATCAACAATCTAAAATAGATGTATATAAAAAAGATAATTTACTTAAAATATTTTATTGAAAATATACAAATAATAAATATTATTACATAAGAAAGGAAGAAAAAATGAAAGATTCCACAAAAAGCAAGAATGTATTGTGATGCCAATGATAAAGGTATGAAATTAGTAGAAGACATTATAAATGAATATAATATATCTTGTGACTTAAAGAAAGTGGATAGTTTTGTCTATACTTTAGATGAAAATTATATACAGTATATAAAGGATATTCAATAGAATGTAATAATTTAATTTTAGCATATAGTAATCCTTGGTATGATGGTCTTAGATTTTATTTTGCAAAAGAAGAAGCATCTAGGTCTTATTTAATATGTGCAAGATTAAAAGAAGAGATCTTAATTGGAAATTATATTAGTGTGGAAGAATCAACGACAACATTTAGAAACTATAAAGATGAATATGGAGAAAAGTACTTAATAATAGGAGAAGTTATAGCAAAATGGTCTGCTCAAGACTATTTGACTTTCGATGAAATACCATATATAGGAAAAACAATTCGAAACAAAACAATATTTATATAGTTACAGGAACAAATAAATGGGGATTAAGTAATGGTAGTATAGCAGCTATAATAATTAAGGATTTAATTACTAAAAATTCGTCTGAATATGAAGAATTATATAATCCAAGTCGTGCCAAAAGTTATATTAATGGAAAGATTATAAAAAATAGTGTTGAAATGGCGTATAATTATATAAAAGGTAAAATAAATTCAGGTGATGATAATTTACCTCAAAAAGGTGAATGGAAAATTGCAAATATAAATGGTGAAAGATATGGTGCTTATAGAGATAAGAAAGGTTATTTATATGTGGTAGATATTACCTGTACCCATTTAGGATGTGAACTTAGATTTAATAGTGCTGAAAAATCTTGGGATTGTCCATGTCACGGAAGTAGATTTAGTTATAAGGGTGACATTTTAAGTGGACCTGCACTAAAACCTTTAAAATACTATGGTGAAGGTGAAAATCAAATTGACTCTAAAATTATGTGATATTAATTTAGACTAATTTATATATTTAAGATACAATATTTTCATTATATTTTTGCTAAATAAGAAGTCCGTAAAGGGGGCTTCTTTTTAAATATGATAATTTATAGAGGTGAAATTAAGGATAAAAATGAATTTAAATATAGTAGGAAATATATAATTTGGGAGGGATTTATTTTAGATCAGAATAAACAAAAAAATATTTACTTATAGTTATAAATTTAAAATTTATTGAGGGTGAGAATAAATGGAAAGTATAGATCTTGAGATGGCTATACAAAAAATTTGTGATTATATTAGTCAAATAGAAGAGGTATAAAAAATAAAAATTGAAGATGCGAGAGAAAGAATATTAGGAGAAGATATATATGCTCCTATTAATCAACCTCCTTTTGACAGATCTTTACTAGATGGATATGCATTAATAGCAAAAGATACAATTAATTCAAGTAAAGAAAATCCCAAAATATTAAAAGTGGTTGATGAAGTTTTTGCAGGAACACCTAAATTAGTTGTAGGTGATAAAGTTGAAATTATATTAATATAAAGGTTATAAGTTTATTTTATAATTCATAAAAATTTCATATTACTTTCTATTGCTATTCACACAAAGTTTATTATATATTGTAAAATATAAATAACAAGAAAGTTTAGGAGGAACAAGATGTCTCAAGATACACACAATAGAGAAAATGAATGTCTAGATAACAATCAAATTATAGAGGCAAATACTGTAAAAAATTCAGATAAAAATGAAAATAAAATAAAGAAAGATAAACTTAAATTTTTAAAAGGAAGTAAAATTATAGCATCTTTAGTATTAGTTACAATTATAGGAATTGGTGTAGGTTTTTATATAGGAGAAGAATATGGAAGAACTTTACCAGCAACTCATAAAAATTATTCAAAATCACAAGTTTTAGCAACTGTAGAAGATGTAAAAATTACAGGAGACGATTTAAGTAAAAGAATGGAACCTTATTTTTATATGCAAGGATTAAAGAAATTATCAAATGAAGAAATTGAAACACAAGAAACAAATACTTTAAATTACATGACAAATTTAGAAGCTTTATATAAAGCCGCAGTTGATAGTGGCATAAAAGTTACAGATGATGAAGTTGATGAAAATTATTCTAAAACTATGTCATCTATAGAATCGACTTTTAATTTAACAGAAGATGAATTTTTAAATAAGTTTAATTTAACAAAAGATTATGTAAAAACAAGTTTAAAAAAGGAATTAATAGCTACAACATATTTACAAGATAATTCTGAGGTAAGTGAAGATGAAGCTAAGAATTACTATAACAATAATAAAGAGGACTTCTTCCAAATAAGAGCATCTCATATATTGATTACTAAATATGATGAAGATGGTAAGGAACTAAGTGACGAGAAAAAAGCTGAAAATAAAAAATTAGCAGAAAAAATATTAAAAAGAGTCAAAAATGGTGAAAGTTTTGATGATTTAGCTTTAGAATATTCTGATGATAGTTATACTGCAAGTAAGGGTGGAGATTTAGGCTATTTTGGTGAAGGAACAATGGATGAAAACTTTGAAAAAGCTGCATTTTCATTAGAAAATGGAGAAATATATCCTGAGGTAGTTGAAACTAATTATGGATATCATATAATTAAAAAAACTGGAGAGCAATATAGCAATTTTGATGATGAAAAAGATTCTCTTATAGAGAGCTTACAAAGTACAAAACAAAATACACTATTGCAAGATGCTCTAGAAAAATATAATGTTAAAATAAATATATAAAAATTTAATAAATTTGGTATGATAAAAAATGTATTAAAAGGGGGAACTTATATGATAATAAGGAAATCACAAATTAGGGTTGATGAATCTAATTTAAAAAATGGTAGGGGAGTAGTTAAAAGGGAATTTATTGTGGAAGGTGAAAATTTAAGAAATAAGGCAAAATTATTTTCTAAAATCACTATACCAAAAGGAAATTCCATAGGAATGCACGATCATGTAGATGATTTTGAAATTTACTATATTTTAAGTGGCAAAGGAAAAGTCTTAGATAATGGCCAAGAAGTAGAAGTAAGTGAAGGTGATGCTATATATACTGCAGATGGAAATAAACACTGTATTGAAAATATAGGTGAAGAAGATTTAGTATTTATAGCAACTGTAATAAATGAGTAATATTAAACTCTAGGATATTCCTAGAGTTTTTTAATACTAAAGAAAATAATTTTCAAAAATAAAATTTAATTATCATATATTAAAGAAATTTAAAGTTTAAATATACATTTCGCAAAAAAATGATATAATAGTAAATAGTGTTATTTTAATATAATATGGAGGAAGTTAATGAGCAATACAAAATTACAAATAAAAGACATAATAATGAATTTTTCTAATGAAAATTTAAATGCAGAATTTTCAAATAAAGCTTTAGAAATTCTAGATAAAATGGAAGAAGCAAATGAACAAATATTAGAAACGTCAAGAACTGATATATGGGCTGCTTCAATATTAAACATAGTGTTAGATATGAACGGAGTATTTAATAAAAAACACCCAATGTACATGACTAAAAAAGATTTTTCTTCAAAAATAGGAGTATCAGCTGGAACGATAAAAAATAAAGCTGAAGCTGTTAAAGAATTATTAAATATAGAAGAAAATGATTCAAGAGTTATGATAACTGCTACTAATGAAACGACTGAAGAATTAGAAGTTAAAGAAGAAGTTGCTGTAACAACTGAAGCGCCAGTAGCAACAGTAAAAAATGAAAAAGAAGAAATGTATAAATCATTCATGAAGAAAGCTCATGAATCAGCTGATATAAAAGAAAAAGTTGAAAACTTTGAAAATGCTATAAAAGTTTCATCAGAAATGATAAACAAAGATGGTGAAGTTGCTTACTGGAAAGATGAAACAACAAAACCATACATGATAGCCCTACAAGATTTAGGAAATGCATTAAATGAAAATAAAGATTATGATGATGCTATAAAAGTATATGAATTATTATTAGGCTTAAATCCTTTAGATAACCAAGGAATAAGATATAAATTAGTTAATATATTAATAAAACGTAATTCAAGAAAAGAAATAAACGAATTATTTAAAAAATACAGCACTGATAAATCAGCAATATGGTTATACAGTAAAGTATTATACTACTACAAAAACAACAATATGTTTATGGCAAAAGATGCTTTAAAACAAGCTTTAAATAGCAATAAATATATAGCATTAAAACTAATAAAATGGACTGCTTTCATGGAAATGTCAGGAGTATATATAAACCCAATATTATTCAGTGAAGCAAACTACTACTGTGAAGAATCAATTGATTTATGGAAACAAGCTAAAGGTTCTATAGATTGGTTATTAAAAAATGTATTAAAATAGGCTGTAATTATACAGCCTTTTTTGTTATGTATGAAAAACATCTTTAAATTTATATATCTAATTTTAAATCACCAGGTTTTATAAGATTTTTTCTTCTTATAAAATTAGCAATTAAAAGCGTTACAATGGTAGGTAAAATAAAATGAAGCAGTAAAATACCTATCCACATCATAGAACCGCCTTTATTTGCAGCTTCCATAGCTGTAATTGTACCAAACTGGCCAACTAATCCACAAGTTCCCATACCAGAACCTATTGGAATATTTTCCATTTTAAAAACAGTTGTAGATAAAGGTCCTATAATAGCAGATGCTATAGTTGGTGGTATCCAAATTTTCCAGTTTTTTATTATGTTTGGCATTTGTAACATGGATGTACCAATTCCTTGGGCAAATAGGCCTCCCAGACCATTTTCCTTATAACTCATAACAGCAAAACCAACCATTTGGCAACAACATCCAACTGTGGCAGCGCCACCGGCTAATCCACTTAATTCTAACATTATACAAATAGCAGCACTACTAATTGGAAGAGTTAGAGCAATACCTACTAAAACTGCAACTAAAGCTCCCATAAGTATAGGTTGCATTTCTGTAGCTTTCATTATTAAATTACCAAAAGAGGTCATGAAAGCAGATACAGCAGGTCCTGTAAATTCAGATATAAAAACACCAACTAAAATAGTAACAGCAGGTGTTATAAGAATATCAATTTTAGTTTCTTTAGAAACTATTTTACCAAATTCTACTGCAAAAATAGTAGAAACAAAAGCACCTACTGGACCACCAAGTTCATTACCACAAGATCCAACTAAAGCACATGAAAACATAACTAAAGGAGGTGCTTGAAGTCCATAAGCAATTGCCACTGCTATGGCAGGACCAGTTACCTGTTTTGCCATTGGATTGATAACTTCTGTAAATAAAGAAATATTTAATTTATCTCCCAGTGTATTAAAAATTGTTCCAATTAAAAGAGAAGCAAAAAGACCTTGTGCCATTGCACCTAATGCATCAATGCCATATCTTTTTGCTGAGATAATAATATTTTTGCGTTTTAAGAACGCTTTTATCTTTTCCATTTTCTTCCTCCTTGACTTTAGCTGTCTTGTCAGTTGTCTTGTCAGTCAAGGAGTAGTTTACCATATCGGGAAAAAAAGTCAAGCTGTTATCTTGCGTAGCCTTTTTCCCGTAATTTTTCTTCTATGATGTCAAGTAATTGTTCTGAATCTGCTTCTACGGTATGAAAGTGTTTATTTCCGGTCAGTGTCTTAAGCGGCTTTGCCTTGCTCTTTGCAACCTTTGCAATAAATTCGTCCACATCCTGACGGCTTTTTAAAATCAGATCCACCGTTATCTGTCCGTAAATATCATGCTCGATTACGACGTCTAAGACTTTTCCACCGAAATCCACGATGGTATAAAGCTCATCCTGTGTCTGTTCATCACTGTGGCTTACTGCAATGGTTCTTCTTGCTTTCTGTGTCTCTTCCGAAGGGTCATAAAGCACATAGCCTTTGTTGGTGCTTAAAATATTCTTATTTACTGCACGAAGCAATGCAATATCCTGTACAATCACCTGACGGCTGACTCCTAATTCTTTTGCCAATTCTGTTCCGGACAAAGGTTTTCCCTTCTCCCCCAGCATCTTAATGATGGTATCCCGGCGCATCTGCCCTTCCATTTTCTTTCCTCCTGACACAGTTACTTAATCCTCTTCAATCACATGAATTTCCAAAAAATCAAATTCAATTTCTTCCACAAAATTATCCTGATAAAACCTGGTCTTTGCATGCCGCTTAAATTCATCCACATTGCGGTCTAACCAGATTGGTTTTCCCAAATCAAAGGTATAGCACACCTCATCTAATGCCCGGAACACCTTATGGGTTCTGGTATCCCCGGAGTCATCACAGATGGTGGTATCCTTTAACATATGATTGTCTTTAAATTCTTTTGCCCATAACCGGAACATCCCTTACCTCCTCTGGCGTGCTGCCTCATACATCAGCAGTGTTGCCGCAATTGCTGCATTCAGTGATTCTACTTTTCCTGCCATTGGAATGTGGATATAGGTATCTGCCATTCTGGCAATCTCATCCGATAATCCATTTCCTTCATTTCCAATTAAAAAGCCTGTGGGTTCTTTATAATCCGGCTCCTCATAAGAAACACTGCCCTGCAGATGGGCACTGTAAAGCTTTATTTTCCGGGACTTTAACTGCATCAATATATCCTGCAGGTTTTCCGTCACGAAAAATGGTACGCGAAAGATACTGCCCATAGTGGAGCGGATGGTCTTTGGATTAAAAACATCTACAGTGGTGCGGTTCATGATAATTCCGCTGATTCCCGCTCCCTCTCCGGTCCGGAACATCGTGCCTAAATTGCCCGGATCCTGAATACTTTCAAGAATCAGAAGATGGGCATTTTCCTTTGGTATTACTTCTTCTAGGGTATAATCCGGCATTTTCACAAGACAAAGGATTCCCTGCGGTGTCTTGGTATCGGACACACTTTCAAACACATGATTGGCAAGTACTTCATAATTTTTCCCCTGCAGAACTTTTACATGGGATTCCTCTTCCATGAAATGCTCGGAAACATAAATTCTATCAAGCCAGCCTTCCGGGATTTCCCGGAACATACGGATTCCTTCCACAACAAAAAGCCTCTGTTCATTACGAACTTTGGCTTTTTTTACTAACTGAATTAAATTTTTTACCTGCGGATTTGCTGTACTGGTAATCATAATAACATCCTATCTGGAAAGATTTCTACAGATTTCATACTGATATTCCGGAATGGATTTGGTCATTGCCAGTGCCTCGTCAATATCATAATCTACGAATTCACCATTTTTATATGCTACAAGACGGTTTGATTTGCCTTCGCACAGCAAATCTACGGCAATGCATCCCATGGTAGATGCATAAACACGGTCTTTACAGGTCGGGCTTCCACCACGCTGCATGTGTCCTAAGATGGTCGCTCTGGTTTCAACTCCGGTTGCTGCTTCAATTCTCTTTGCCATGCTTGCGGAATGACCGATACCTTCTGCATTTACAATAATATGATGCTGCTTTCCACGTTTTCTGTTCTCTATAATATTATTTACAAGCTTCTGCTCGTCATAATCATATTTCTCCGGAAGCAGGATATCCTCTGCTCCATTGGCAATACCACACCACAGTGCAATGTAGCCTGCGCCTCTGCCCATTACTTCAATGATGGAGCAGCGTTCATGGGAGGTTGAGGTATCACGTACCTTATCAATGGCTTCCATGGCAGTATTTACTGCGGTATCAAAACCGATGGTATAATCGGTACAGGAAATATCAAGGTCAATGGTTCCCGGTAATCCGATGGTGTTGATTCCAAGTGCTGCCAGCTTCTGTGCGCCCTTAAAGGAACCGTCTCCACCGATTACGATAATTCCATCAATGCCATGTTTTCTGCAGATTTCAGCACCCTTCTGCTGTCCTTCCGGTGTTACGAATTCCTGACAACGTGCAGTCTGTAAAATTGTTCCACCTCTCTGGATAATGTCTGCTACATCTTTTGCTTCCATATCAATAATCTCTTCCTGCAAAAGACCTGCATAACCTCTCTTAATTCCTTTTACTTTCTTTCCCTTTGCAATAGCTTCCCTTACTACCGCACGGATAGCAGCGTTCATGCCCGGAGCATCCCCGCCACTGGTTAAAACACCAATTGTCTGAATTTCTTTTGACATTCCCTGTTACCTCCTATATGTAAACACTTCTCTTTGTTCTTTATCCAATCATTTTTATTCTAATCCTTAAACTGTGGTTTTGCAATGGCTACAACGACTTTTCTACAACTTTTACATTGTCTTTACCTAAGAAATTCCCAAGTTCTTCTAAAAGTTCTTTTGTAATTGCAACATTTCTGTTTTCCGGCAGACGCTTCATCTGTTTTTCTGCTGCAAGATAAATAACGACATGCTCTGAGCCATCGGCATCCATCATTTTTCCATAAAGAGCACCTTCTTTTTCTTCGAAATCGCTCTTACTTGGAAACTGCAGCCACAGCTCCCGTTTCACTTCATCAAAGGAAATGATTTTCTCACAAATAAGCTTGCCGTTACGGTCTTCTTCTGCAGTTACACGGCCTTCCACAAATACTTTGGCATCATTTTCAAGATATTTTGCATAACGCTCATAATCCTTCGGGAAAATGATGATTTCCACTGTTCCCACCAGATCTTCTAACGTAATAAATGCCATTGCCTTATTACTCTTGGTATACTTGATGACTTTATCGGTAATCATTCCACCGATACGCACCCTTGCGCCATCCGATACCTTAAGGGTTCCGGTCTCTTCATCCAGTACAAAGTCTGTGGTAACGGCATTGGTATTCTTCTTTAAACGCTCCATATATTCTTCCAGCGGATGTCCGCTGATATATATGCCCAGGACTTCCTTTTCAAAGCCAAGAAGCACTTCTTTGTCATACTCTTCTACATTCGGAAGCTTGATTTCGTACTCTGCCTTGTCCTCTTCCGGTGCAATATCAAAAAGTGTCATCTG
>OGRO01000734.1_pt1 | contig 30397 bp, 27 predicted proteins | sample 1553451 | NCBI WGS metagenome assembly OGRO01 (sample SAMEA2580021, study PRJEB22360) | human gut metagenome | reverse complement strand
GACTTATTTCAGCTTTTTGCCATAAAACGGAATTTCAAATAAAAATCTACGAAAATCACTTTTTTTGTGAAAAACACTTGCTATTGTTCGAAAATTATTGTATACTTAAAAGTGTTCAGAGCGAGATGCCTGAGTGGCGGAATAGGTAGACGCACAGGACTTAAAATCCTGCGAGGGTTAAACCTCATGCCGGTTCAAGTCCGGCCTTAGGCACCATTTAAGAATGATACGAACATGTTTTGTGTTCGATATGAAGAATCTTCACTTCCCATCTTTGAAGCGGAGATTTTTATTTTATATGTTCAAATTAGGCTTTTTGAAGGAGAAAATATGCTTTTTTTATGAAAAAACTGTGCTTTTCTTTGGAAATGAGTTGACATAAGAAAAAAAGTTATGATATAATTCATTTGTCGTCTTGGATGACATATACTTGAAGTGGAGAAATACCCAAGTCTGGTTGAAGGGACCGGTCTTGAAAACCGGGAGGTCGGAAACGGCGCGGGGGTTCGAATCCCTCTTTCTCCGCCATTTATATTTTTAATATCGCGGAGTGGAGCAGTTTGGTAGCTCGTCGGGCTCATAACCCGAAGGCCGTTGGTTCAAATCCAGCCTCCGCAACCAATTGGTCCCGTGGTGTAGCGGTTATCACGTCTGCCTGTCACGCAGAAGATCGCGAGTTCGATTCTCGTCGGGACCGCCATTTGGCTCTGTAGCTCAGTCGGTAGAGCAAGGGACTGAAAATCCCTGTGTCGATGGTTCGATTCCATTCGGAGCCACCATGAATGAATCAAACGAGGAGTTGGAGTTGTTCCAACTTTTCTTCTACCCTGAGTTTATGAATAGAAAAAACCCATTGTGGGTTCTTTTTTTATAATTTGATTCTTTTGAGAAAAGTATTTACTTTTTTTGATATTGTTGGATATGCCTTTAATAAACGTTGGTGGATATGACGGTGTTTTTTGATTTTCTCTCTCATAATTGCTCTAATATCTTTTGTTTTATCAACGGATTTAGAACTATTGATGAGTTTTCTAAAGTGGATTAATATTTGACAAGATAGAGTAATATCAACCGTTAGAATGACGAGTAAAAGAATACATATAATCGTTAGAGTGGTTGTGGATAATTTTTCTAGTAGAAAAATAAAGAATGGATTGGTTACAAAGAAAATTAAGATTCCTAATAGGCCAAATGGAATCATTGTTCCAAGACAAATTCTTCCATTGATATTAAATATCTCATTTGAGTAATCCCACCATCTAGCATGGAATACTTTTTCTAAAATATAACTTGTTACATATTCTAAAGAGGCACAGATGAAGACACAAGAAATAAATACAAATAAATAGTTTTGTACAGGAATGAGATGTAAGAAAAGAGTGATAAAGATCGCACCAAATCCATAGATAGGACAATAAGGACCAATTAAAAAACCACGGTTGACGATATTTCGTTTGGATAAGTAATTACCAATAATATCGACGATCCATCCTAAGAAAGAATAAATCATAAAAAGAAGAAATAAAATTTCAATTTGTCTCATGCTAACACCATATTTCTATTATTACCATTATACCTGTTTTTTTCTAATAATACAATATTGTGAATTTGTGTGATTTATGCATCATGTTTGTCAAATTATGGAATATTGGATATAATAGAATAGAAAGTTAAAATCGGGAAAGGAGTAAGGTTTTAATTAGCGCCAGGACCATGTTTGGTTGACGAGGGATAGTAGTATCGAAAGATTCGGCGGATTCTACTACGGTTGGTGGTGATCGTAAATATATGACAAAAAATAAAATCAAGATTATAACAAAACATATATTGTACCACGAAAGGAAGGTTATATGTGCGGGATTGTAGGATATGTTGGCAAGTCTGACAGGACAGTTCATGTATTATTGCGTGGTTTAGAACGCTTAGAATATCGCGGATATGACTCAGCTGGAATTGCAGTTTTAAAAGATCATCACGTGGATGTGGTGAAAAAGTCGGGAAAGTTAGATTGTTTGAAAGCATGTGTTGATCCAGAGTGGAAAACGGAAATTGGGATTGGACATACAAGATGGGCGACACATGGCAGTGCGAATCAGGAAAATGCTCATCCTCATCAGGTTGGCAAAGTGACTGCAGTGCATAATGGGATCATTGAAAATATGGATGAGATCAAAAAAGAGCTTTCGCAAGCAAACGTTGTGTTTCGTTCTGATACGGATTCAGAAGTATTGGTAGCTCTTTTGAATCAGATTTATGAGAAGTGTGGAAACATGTTGATGGCGATTGAAAAGACCATGAAGAAAGTTGTAGGTTCTTATGCCGTGGCCTTATTGTGTGAAGATGATGAAGAACATATCTATGTAATGAAGAAAGATTCTCCGTTGCTATTAGGGGTTGGAAAAGGAGAAATGTTTGTCGCAAGTGATTATCAGGCCTTTTGTGAAGATACAAAGGAGTATGTGCTTTTAGATGATTTTGAGTATGGTGTGATTGGTAGAAGCGCGTGGCATGTTTATAAAGATGGAAAAGAATTCCAAAAGAAGATTGAAGTGTTAGAAGAACGAGAGGAATTGTCGGAAAAAGGGGAATATGATTGTTATATGCACAAGGAAATCTATGATATTCCTGGAGTGCTTTCGCAGTTGTTTCTCTTTTATGAGAAACAGGATACACATCACATACCAGACTATACGAAATACCATAAAATTCAAATTGTCGCATGTGGAAGTGCCTATCACGCTGGTTGTGTGGGAAAGGCGTTCTTTTCTCATATTGCTCATTTTCCAGTGGAGATTGAATATGCGAGTGAATATCGTTATCAACCAATTTTAGCCGACAAGGATACGCTTGTGATTTTTGTTTCTCAATCAGGAGAAACCGCTGATACGATTTATTGTGCAAAGAAAATAAAAGAGTTAGGAATTGACAGTCTAGCCATTGTCAATGTTTACAATTCAACTTTATCGAGATTGACAGATTATGTTTATTATATGAGGGCAGGTGAGGAAAGAGCTGTCGCTACAACCAAAGGATATAGTAGTCAGGTTGCTTTATTTTTAATTATTTTGAGGGAATGGATGCAAGCAAGGAAGTGTTGGACTGCTTCTTTAGAGGAGGAGTATCAACAAGGAAAAAGAAAGCTGTTTGAAGTTTTTCCAACTTGTCTAAAAAAATATGAACAGTTTCCTTGGATTTCAAAATTGACAGAGCAACCGATGAATTTTTTTATTGGAAGACAGATTGATTATGCTTTATCGTTAGAAGCTTCATTAAAGTTAAAAGAGGTAACTTATCTTAATAGTTGTGCTTATCCTGCAGGTGAGTTGAAGCATGGAACAATTTCGTTAATTGAGAAGGGCACGGTTGTTTTTGCTATTGCGACGGATCTGGATACTTATGAGAAGACGAAGAGTAATTTAATGGAAGTGAAGGCACGTGGGGCATATGTGATTTTGACGACGTTAGAAGATGTTGTAAAAGAAGTGGAAGCAGATGAGTGGATTTTAGTTCCGAATATCGGCCATTTATTTCAACCAATGATTACCATTCTTCCGTTTCAGTTATTGAGCTATCATGTTGCGAAATCATTCGATTTGGATGTGGATCATCCACGAAATCTTGCAAAATCAGTTACAGTTGAGTAAAAAAGATGTCAACAAAGAAAAATCAAGTGTGAAAAAAACTTGATTTTTTTTATTCTGTGGTATAATGAGACTAGGAAAATAGATAGTCACATGGCTATCAGTCCGAAGGAAGGGAGCAAATATGTTAAAGACAAAAGTTGGTTATAGTGTGTTAAAAGATGCTTTTGCTTCAGGAGAAGCAACTGCAAGAATGGCTAGTGAAGGAATGAAACCAAAATTAGGACTTTTATTCACTTCTGTATTACAAGACCAAAAAGAAATTATGAAAGGTGTAAAGAGTGTAACTGATGCACCAATTGTAGGATGTACAAGTAGTGGTGCAGTCATGGTACCAGATGGATTAATTACATCACCAGATGGTTTTTCTGGAATGATGATGTTTGATGATCCAAATATGACGGTTGGTGTCGCTTGCCATGAAGCTGGCAGTGATGCGAGAAAGATTGGGCGTAAGGTTGCAATTGAAGCAGTAAAAAATGCTGGTAGTACAAAGGTTCCATCATATTTTTACATGGTAGCAAGTCCAAAAGAAGAAGAGGATTATATGAAAGGAATCCAAGATGTCATTGGACGTGTACCATTCTTTGGAGGTAGTGCCGCTGATGATACTGTTGAAGGAAAATGGTCTATTTTCTGTAATGATAAGGTATTCAGTGATGGAGTTGCTGTTGTATTCTTCTATACGGATAAGAAGTTTGTAACAGAATATACAGGAGCTTATAATGAGACGGATCATGTTGGAATTATTACAGAAGTTCAAAATGATCGTAAATTAGTAAGTATTGATGGCGTTGGTGCTTTAAAGAAATATGCAGAATGGGCAGGAACGACTCCAAAAGAATTACAAGGATCTGCATTGCTTGCTGCATCTATTTGTAAGCCGCTTGGAGTAAAAGATCCACTTGGAAGTTTAACTGTAATTCGTCACCCTATGTTTGGAGATGATATGGGTACAAAAACTTATGATGATGATACAATTAATCTAGGAAATAAAGTTGTGAAGAATACGGCGATTATGCAGTTAGAAGCAACAGTGGATGAATTGATTCATTCTACAGGAAATACTTTAAAAACAGTAAATGAAGATTTGAAAGGGAAAAAAGCTGCTGGATATTTCTTAGTACACTGTGGTGGTAGAAAACTAGGAATTGGTGATCGTATGGACGAAGTTCATAAAGAATTAGTTCGTGAAGCAAATGGAGTTCCATTTATTACAATTTTCACATTTGGTGAATATGGATACCATGATCACAGTGGAAATATCTGTGGTGGATTAATGTTATCATTTACAGGTATGAGTGAAGAATAAAAGGAGGAATCTATGAAGAATTTAGTTGCCGGAGAATTTAAAGACGCGAGTAATGGAGCAGTGATCGAAGTATACAATCCTGCTACCAATGAACTTTTAGATATTGTTCCAAATGCGACAAAAGAAGATGTAGATGAATGTGTAAAAAAAGCAGTCATCGCACAAAAAGAATGGGCAAAAGTACCACTTTATGAACGTGGAAGAATTCTTGAAAAGTTTGCCGATTTAGTAGAAGAAAATGCGGAAGATCTAGCAGTACTTCTTTGTAAGGAAACTGGAAAACCAATTCGTGAAGCACGTGGTGAGATCGCAAACACAAGAAAATTTGCTTGTGGTTATGTAGAGAAAGCAAAACACATGTATGGGGAAGTGATTCCTGCAGGTGTAGAACCTGGTGAGGAAAATACAATTCAAATTACGCAACAAGAACCAATTGGTGTTGTCGCATGTATTATTCCATTTAATTTCCCATGTGATTTATTTGGTCAAAAAGTGCCTTCTGCACTTGTGATGGGAAATGCAGTGATTGTTAAACCATCAAGTACCAATCCACTTACTTTACATAAATACTGTGAACTATTAAAAATTGCTGGTATTCCAGATGGAGTGATTAATATTTTATCTGGTAGTGGAGAAATTTGTGGAAATGCTCTTTCTGCACATCCTGGAGTTCATTTAATTAGTTTAACAGGAAGTACAAAAGTTGGTATGGAAACAATGAAAACTGCTAGTCAAAACTTATCTCACGTGATGCTTGAATTAGGAGGAAATGATGCGTTCTTATTCTTAGAAGACGGAGATATGGATAAAGCCATTGAAGAAACTGTTTGGGGAAGACTTTATAATACTGGACAAGTATGTTGTGCTAGTAAGAGATTCTTAATTCATAACAGTAGAAAACAAGAATTTATCGATAAAATGAAAGCAAAAATTGCTTCTATGAAAGTTGGTAATCCATTAGATCCAGAGACAGAAATTGGATGCTTAATCAGTGAAAAAGCTGCAATTGGAGTAGAAAAGCAGGTAAATGATACGGTTGCCGCTGGAGCTACGATTGTCTGTGGAGGACGTCGTAATGGTGCTTTCTATGAACCAACAATTCTTGATAATGTAACAAGAAATATGGAAGTTGCAAAAGATATGGAAATCTTTGGACCTGTAATTCCTGTGATTGGATTTGATACAGTGGAAGAAGCAATTGAAATCGCCAACCAATCTAGCTATGGACTTTGTGGATGTGTGTTCACAGAGGATATGAAGAAAGCATTCAAAGTATGTAATGCACTTGAATGTGGTGGAGCAATTATCAATGGAGCTAGTTTCTATCGTTCTGCTGAAATGCCATTTGGAGGATGGAAACATAGTGGAATTGGTAATGAAGGAATTGCCACTACATTAAAAGAAATGTCAAGAACAAAAACAATTGTTTTAAAAAATATTTTGAAATAAGATGTCGATGACATCTTTTTTCTATTTCGTGTTATAATGGATAAGAGTAGAAGGGTGTGTTCTTATGGAAAAATATATCGCATTATATCAACAAATAAAAGCACCAAAATTAGATAGAAACTATGTAGAACACATGATTCGTTTTTACATACAAGAACATCCTCTTACTTATCATGATTTTTATGCTTCTCTATTAAATGAAACACATCATGAACAAGATCATAAAAATCAAAAAGAAGAACAACGTTTATATCAAGAAATATTTCAAAAGTGGCGTCAATCCATTTTAAATTTAACAGAGGAAGAACGAAAAGAGCCAATTGATTTGATTTATCGTCCAGATGATTTGGAGTTTCTTTACGAACAATTAAAAAAAATATCCACTTATCGTGAATTATCCAATAATCCCGAGTTATCTACTTATTTTTATCGTGAGATCTTAGGAATTGAAACAAGTGTTTGGTGTCATTTAGAAAGTAAAAAGATTTCTGTAAAACCTTTTTTCTCTAGTATGGTAACCCATCGTATTTATTTGAATTGTTTTAATTCAGATCTTCATTTTATGATTCGTCGTTTATTAGAACTGTTTGAAAAGAAAAATTTAGAATATAATTTAAAATTTGATACTAGTGAAATTGCTCGTGATGATAAGGTGATTATTTATACGGATACCTTTCATTTGTTAGATTATATTCAAGTGTTGAAGGAGTTTGAACGTGAATATCCAGAAGTGATGAAAAGGACACTTCCTCCTCCTCATTTGGTTGGAAGAGTAGATCAATGGATTGGCTTTGGGGATGAACCAGAATATGAGAATGAGTCTTATAATGATCTTAGAACGAGAATTTTCTATGATACAATTACAGATCAAGCCTTAAAAAGAATTGTTGAGGATCGAGAGGTCTTAAGAGAAATTGCTTATCAGTTTATTGAGGTAAAAAAATTAGTTCCTATTTCTTATTCTCTCAATGCACAAGATAAGATCCCCATTTATCAAAATGTCATTTTACAATTAAAAGAAGAGATTAGTGTATATCTTGAAAAGAAAGAGAAGAAAGGTGCTTTACTACAGGAATTAATTCAGATCTTATCACAATATATCGAACAATACTTAGAAACCTCTTCTTATTACTTTGATGATGTGATGGAAGTATTGAAAGAGGAATTTTCTAAATATCATTTAGATCGAGAAAAAACATGTTTTAATCAGGATACAAAGGAGAAGTTTCAGTTATTTAATCAAAAGAGAATTGTAAGTGACCAATCATTTATTCGTTCTTTAGTAATTAGAAATGCACCGCATTATTTTAAAACAGACCGTGGCTATTATCAGAGTGTTCAAAATATTTTATATTTAAATTTCGCACGTTTTATTGGCTCTGATGGAACTATTTTATGTAAAAATCAAACAAAAGAATCTGCTCGTATTTTCTTTGAACGAATTGCAGAACGTTATTTTTCAAAAAAGAAAATTATTTATTCTGAAATTTTTCGAAAAGAAATGTGTGGGAATACTGGGAAGATTTTACTTTCTTCGGGTGAAATTGTGACTCCTTGGGAGTTTACTGAATTTTTAGGAGATCAGTTACTAGAAAAAGAGTTATTATTCCAAAACAGTGTATTAAAAACAGTTCGTGAATGTATGCAGGAATTGGAAAGTTATTTACCGGAGTCGGGTGTTGTTTATACAAAGTATTTACGATATATGAAACTTCTTGATTTCTTTGTGGAGTCCTTTACCAATCAGTCGGATTATTCTGATTATACAGATATTGTAGAGTGGTTTTACTATCAGACGGGAAATCACCCAGGAATTTTTTCTTTTGATGATTCTAAAGAAGTAGAGTATGAAATACTTCCTACTGTGCATATTGAATCATTTGTCTATTGAATGAGAAATTGTCTTTCTCATTCTTTTTTCTTGTGCATATCATATAGTAGACAGAGTATAGAATTGAGGGGGACGTATGTATTTAGATGAATTAGAGGAGGGAAACAGTGCTTATATTGTTTCTTTGGATGTTCACTCTGAACTAGAAAGAAGACTGTTAGATATTGGATTTGTCGAGGGGACAAAAGTAACCTGTCTTTATCGTAGTTATTTTCACGATCCGATTGCTTATCTTGTAAAAGGAGCGGTGATCGCACTAAGAGTTTGTGATGCGAAAAGAATCATGGTGAGACCATGAAATATTGTTTTAAACAGGGATTTCAGAAGAAATATCCTCAAGAGAGAGTTATTGCCCTTGCCGGGAATCCAAATGTTGGGAAAAGTACCATATTTAATGAATTGACTGGTTTAAAACAACACACTGGAAACTGGACAGGAAAAACAGTAGACAATGCATATGGATATTATGGATATTGTGATAAAAACTATAAAGTATATGATCTACCAGGAACTTATTCCTTGATACCTCATTCCAAAGAAGAAGAACATGCTAGGGACTTTATCTGTTTGGAACACTACGACGTCATGGTAGTTGTTTGTGATGCGTTATGCTTAGAAAGAAATCTTAATTTAGTTTTACAAATATTAGAAATTACAAATAATGTGATCGTCTGTGTCAATTTATTGGATGAGGCACAAAAGAAAGGAATTCAAATTGATCTAAAAAAATTTGAACAAATACTAGGCATTCCTGTCATTGGGACTTGTGCGAGAAATAGAATTGGAATCAATGAATTGGTACAAATGATTGAACAATATCAAAGTCAAGAGGCATTTCACGTATCTTATGATGACTTTTTAGAAGAAAAGATCAAAGAAGTAGAAGTAGTACTAAAAAAGGTATTGCCAGAAAACTTGAACACGCGCTTTTTTGCCCTACGTTTTATAGAACAAGATCAAAAGATGATTCAACGCTTAGAAGAGACAACAAATTTTGAGTTGCAAAAATATCCAGAACTAATTCAACTTGGAAAGAAAGTTCATACAGAATTAAAAGAACATGGATATTATTTATTAAAACACAAAATTGTAAAAACGATTTATCAGAAGTCAGAAAAAATCTGCTCACAGGTTGTTACCAATCAAAAACAGAGACAAATATCTAAATTTGAGCGCTTATTTCAGAAAAAATGGTTTGGCATTCCAATGATGCTTTTACTTTTGTTTTTGATTTTTTGGATTACTATGGTCGGTGCAAATATTCCATCTGAGTTATTATTTCAATTTTTCGCATGGCTCGGAGATTGGCTTCGTTATTTATTAGAGATGTTTCGCGTACCAACTTATTTTTGTAATTTACTATTAGATGGAGCATATCAGACAGTTACATGGGTGATTGCAGTGATGCTTCCACCTATGGCAATTTTCTTTCCACTTTTTACAATCTTAGAAGACTTTGGACTCTTACCACGTATTGCTTTTCAACTTGATAAACAATTCGCAAAGTGCCATGCTTGTGGTAAGCAAGCTTTGACGATGTGTATGGGGTTTGGATGTAATGCTGTAGGAGTAACAGGAACTAGAATTATTGATTCCAAAAGAGAACGGTTACTGGCAATGATTACAAATAATTTTGTCCCTTGTAATGGTAGATTTCCAACAATGATTGCAATCATTACTATGTTTTTCGTAGGATTTTCATCCGGAATTCAAAACACTTGCTTATCCGCATTGATTTTAACAGGTATTATTCTCTTTGGCATCGCAATGACTTTTCTTGTTTCTTATATTCTATCCAAAACAGTTTTAAAAGGAGTACCATCTGCTTTTGTATTAGAACTTCCACCATTTCGAAAACCACAAATCGGAAAAGTAATTGTACATTCTATTTTTCATCGTACTTTATTTGTTTTAGGAAGAGCGATTTCTGTTGCACTTCCAGCAGGAATTCTGATTTTCTTACTTGCTAATACCAATATAAATGGAAGTAATTTGTTAATGATATGCGCGGATTTTTTAGATCCTTTTGCTCGCATGATCGGATTAGATGGTGTTATTTTACTTTCATTTTTCCTCGGTTTCCCAGCAAATGAAATTGTCATGCCCATTATGTTGATGATCTACTTATCGAAAACGACAATGGTCGAAATGAATGATTTACTGAGAGTCAAAGAAATTCTCTTAAATAATGGTTGGACGTTGATTACTGCAATCTGTACAATTTTATTTTCCTTGTTGCATTTTCCATGTTCTACTACTTGTCTGACCATTAAAAAAGAAACAAAAAGCTGGAAATGGATGTTTTTTACAATTGTATTAACAACATCAATTGCGGTGATTGTTTGCTTCCTTGTTTCACATATCTTCACATTTTTCTTATCAGTATCATAAAAATGATACTTTTTTCTTGACAAGGACAAAGAAAATCTGTATAACTGTATTAGTTAATTAATACAAACGAGGTGATGTATTTGTGGCAATTTGACAATGATAAACCAATTTATAAACAACTTGTGGAAAAATTAGAGATGTGGGTGATCAATGGGACTTATCCGCCAGGTAGTAAACTTCCCTCTGTAAGAGAATTAGCAGAAGAAAGTGGAGTGAATCCTAATACTATGCAACGTGCACTACAGGAATTAGAGACAAAGGGATTTGTTTATACAAAAAGAACAAGTGGTAGATTTGTAACAGAAGATCAAACGAAAATTGAAGAAGGAAAATCTGCACTAGCACATACAAGAATTCATTCATTTTTAACAGAAATGAATGAAATTGGTATTCCAATCAACCAAGTGATCGATTATATCAGAAAAGAGGAGAAAAAATGAGTTTAGTAGAATGTAAACACGTAACCAAAAAATATGGTATGAAAGTAGCGTTAGATGATGTGAATCTAACGATAGAAAAAGGAAAAATCATTGGTCTATTAGGACCAAATGGAAGTGGAAAAACCACCTTAATTAAATTATTGAATGATTTATTAGTCCCGAATTCTGGAGAGATACTCATCCAAGGAAATCATCCGGGAGTTGAAACAAAGAAAATCATTTCTTATTTACCAGAGAGAACCTATTTGAGTTTCAATATGAGAATAAAAGAAGTGATTCAATATTTTAAAGATTTTTATGATGATTTCCGTGAAGAAGTCGCTTACGAATTATTAAAAAAATTAGGTATCAACCCCAATGATCAATTAAAAACTTTATCAAAAGGAATGAAAGAAAAAGTACAATTGATCTTAGTAATGAGTCGTAAAGCACAATTATATATTTTAGATGAGCCAATTGGCGGAGTGGATCCGGCAGCTCGTGATTATATCTTGGATACGATTTTAAAGAATTTTAATGAAGATGCATCGATCCTGATTTCTACTCATTTGATTTCTGATATTGAAAAAATATTAGATGAAGTGATTTTTATTAAAGATGGAAAGATTGTATTACACGAATCAAGTGATCAATTAAGAGATGAGAGTGGAAAAAGTATTGATGGATATTTTAGGGAGGAATTTAAATGTTAGGTAAGGTATTAAAATACGATTTAAAACGTCTAGGACAGTCATTGACGCCGCTTTATATCTTTACTTTGATTTTAAGCGTTGTCGTCTTAGGAGGTAGCTATTTAACAGATATCAACCAATTATTCACCATCGCATATGGAACCGTATTCATTTTCTTTATCGTATTATTAATGGCGGTAGGAATAGGAACATTTTTTCTATCCATTCAAAAATTTTATCAAAATTTATTAAAAGACGAAGGATATCTCACCAATACACTGCCAGTTACGAAAAATACATTGATTTTATCTAAAATATTATCATCTTGTATTTTTATGGTAGTGAGCCTTATTGTGATCGCTCTTGCACTATGTATCGCTTTTGCGAAATTTCAAATATGGACTGTAGTTCCCAAATTATATGAATTTGGCTTAATTCGTCAAATGATGGGTATGGAAGAACCATTCGCGACACTTCTTCTAGTATTGATGATTATTATTTCTTATGTAGTTCAATTATTGTTCTTCTATTTTGCGATTGCGCTAGGACAAAGACATAATACAAATCGATTAGTATATAGCTTTGTATATGGATTAGTTTTATATTCTATTCAACAAGTTATCTCACTAATCTTCTTAGGAATCTTTATATTCATCAATCCAGATGTGGTTGCCATGTTAAATAATCAAGTATCTCCATCTGTATCTATTTTAGGAGTAATATATATAGGATCTATGATTATCAGTATAGTAATTGGCTTGATCTATTATTTTGGAACCGTCTATCTCTTTCAGAAAAAATTGAATTTAGAATAAACTTAAGGCAATCTTAAGTTTTTTCGTATAGGCGTTGTCCAAAAATAAAAGTTACAATTTTTAATAAAGCATCCATTACTTGATTAATTGTTAAATTACAAAATAATTGTTCTGTTTGAAAATGAGGATCAGTATAAGTATGTTCTTTAATTATTATTCTAATATCTTCTTTTAATTGAGGATACTTTTCTGTAATTTTTTTCCTGCCACATTTATTCTTATTATAATTTATTTCTAAATTATCTTTAACAATGATAAAACACATCTTCACGAATTCTCTACAACTGCCAGTCACTTTATATAGCATTAATACATCTTCCGCCCACATCTAATACTAAAGAGCCTATTTGTCCCACTTTAGCTTCACGATTTTTTTCATTTTTAATATTTTCTATTTGATTTTTGTAACATTTCTCTAATTTTTGTGGTATACTCATATTAACAACTTCCTTACTGTTTTGGATTCTTAACAACAGTTTACGAAGTTGTTTTTATTTTGTCAAATTGTAACTTTTATTTTTGGACAACGCCTATAAAAAGGAATCTTCTCTTTTAAATTTTGTGAATTAGAATAGGATAGTATCAGTTATCCACAGGAAAATAGAACAATGACGAAACAAGTTCGTATCTCTTTGTTCCAATGTTTTCTAGTGCAATTGTAAAATAGAAAAAGACATGTTAAAATGAAAAAGGGGAATTTTGATGGAACAAATAAAAGTAGAATCCAAAGAAGTTTTACTAAGAGAATTAGTACACTATCAAAGAATATTATCTTATTCCTGGTATCGTAGATTGAAAAAGATGATCTTATTAAAAAAGGGAATGTTAGAACAACTCAATGATCCGAGTGAAATAGAACGAATTCAAAAATTTCCATTATATCAACAGATTTTATCTTATTATTTATGGGGAAGAGCCAAAAAGTTAGTTGATCTTGGAGAAGAAAAGATTGATTCAAATTCTAATGAATTGTTTATTTTATTATCGAATCAGACAAAGATTCCATTGTTCACATTGGAAGAGCAAGCAATGCATGAGATCACTTTATATTTCACACAAGAGACAGATCAAGCAAAATGGGAAGAAATCCAACGTTTAGAAAAAGAAATTCAAATCTATATTAGAAAATGTCAACAACTGCCAAAGAGGAACCAATACTATTCTTGTTCTGTTGGAAGTGTCTCTCAAGAAATGGAAAACTATGGAGAACAAATCCATAAAAGAAATCAGCGAATTCAAGAAATTCAAAGTCATATTGGCTATCAAAATCCAGAAACGATAGAGGAAGTAACTCTTTCCCAAGATTATTATCAACGCTTTTTAAAAGAATATGGATTATGTGATCAACAATGCAATCAACCTGTAGAAAAAATCCCAGGAGTAATAATAAAAAGAAAAATAAAAAATATTTATTAGGAGATAGTTATGAGAATTGAAGTATTACCAACAAAAAAAGAAATGGATCAATTTTTGACAAGCTATATACCCGAAGTAGATCTTTATTTCTTTCAAACAAAACCAAGTGATTTAGAACCTATTATGACAAAGCAAGTGTTTTTGAGTTCTGCTTTCTATTTTGACATTCGCTATAATAACTTTTATGAGTATTGGAATGTATTAAAACATACGAATTATGTTTATATTGATCGAGAAAATAAAGTTTCAAAACTTCCTAAATCATCTTTTGAGAATATTTTAAAGGAACAAATTGCTGTTCAGCGGGGAAGTATTTTGGATCAAGGGATATTTACTCAGTTACCATACTCGATACAAGGTCAGTACGTTCTTACCAATACAACATGGAAAGTATTATCAGAAGAAGAGAAAAAACAGGCCATTTTATATTTGATTTATGATTATGATGATACTATGAGCTATCCCTGCCCAGATCATCTTCCGAAAGAATTTCAAAACATCATCAATACTTATCAAGTAATAAAACCTTGTAATTGTTTAGGTGTTGTTTTATATTGTATGACGAAAAAAGAAATCTATTTGGAAACTTGGATACGGCGTTCTACTTTTGAGGCCTATTTAAAAGAGTATGAGAAGATAGATGAGGACCAGTTCCAAGCAGGGGATGTGCTTGTATTTGAAAAAGATGGACAGCTGGTGCATGCGAGTTATTATCTTGGAGAAAAAAATTACTTTATGAATAAGAGTGGACAATTACCACTCAACCCAATTACTTTAAAAACATTGGAAGATTTATTAGAAGAATGGGAAGCATGTTCTGTTTCTTTGTATCGAAAAAAGGAATCACACAATTGATTCCTTTTAACGTTTATAGACTTTTGTTTTTGTAATTTCAATTGGCTCTTTTCCAGGAGTAAAGGTAATAGAATCCATTTGCATAGGACATAAATGATTGGCCCAGTGTAAAATTTTTGGAGCACAGTCAGATATTTTCATAATTCCTCCTGATACGATGACGTTTGTATCTGTATCTAACGTAAATACGCCTCTTGCTTGTTTTGGAAAGAATTCTTTCTTAGGACTAATCAAACCAGTTGTAAAGTTTCCAACTCCGAGTGGAACACACCCATCATGCATATGCCCACTAATTAATAAATCATAATCTTTGATTAGTTGTCGATTCTTTTCTAACTTTGTAAACTCTGGAGAGTGGATGAGTGCGATACGCACATTGTCCTCTGGTAAGTTTTGGTATAATTCAGGATATTTAATAAAATCTTCGTGGAACTTCTCTAGATTTTCATGGCGTACATCATTTGGATTATAGTAATAATCTAATGTTTGCCAATATCCCATAAAAAATGCCTGTTGATCTTGATAAGTATCGTTATAGAGTAAATGAACATTATCAATTGTTCCAATGATATCTTCCCAAAAATGACGTTGATAAAAATAGATATCTTTTTGATTTTTATGATCAACATAATCATGACTTCCTAATACAATAAAGACAGGTGCGACTTCAGCAGCAGCTTTTACAAATTCTATAATCTTTTTTTGAACATAGGTATGTTGTAATTGGCTAGGTGCATCTACAATATCACCAACAAGCGCAATATAATCTGGATTTTCTTTTTCTATTTGTAGTTGTACGGGATATAATTTTGTCTTTTCCATCATCTCACTCACATGAGTATCTCCAAGAGCAACTAGTTTAAATGGAACTTTAATTTTTGGACTATAGATTTTTGTATTTCTAATTTGTAATTGGTGGTCTGGAATCAAAATCATATAGTTCATCTCCTTTCTTATGCCCGTATTATAATATTTATCTTTTTTGTTGTCAAATTGTATTCTTTGTATTTGATAATCCAACTATAACAAGTCATCCAAAGGTACGATAAAGTCAGAAAAAAGCCTTGAAACTCAAGACTTTAACATAAAAATGTTAGTTTTAAATATGAGTATTGTGCTTGTGTAATTTCTTCCGTATGACAGTGGTAATGATCTTTGATATATCGTATCATCTCTTCCTCTTCTATCGGGACAATTAAACAAACTTGGTCATAATCTTTCTTAATCTCTTCCCTAATCGCATGAATCATGTCTTCCTTTTTCCATTCTGAAGCACCTAATGTGATCCATTTTTCTTTTTTGTAAATAACAAAATCTTTGATAATCTGATCTGATTCCATAATATAATAATAATCCGCATTTCCATCTTTTACTTCTAGTGCTTGTGCACTTCTACTATGTAATAAACCATTTAATTCTACATATTTTTTATAATCTGCTTTTATTACTTGATATTGTTTTTGCTTCTGCTCTTTTAAAAATTGTTCTATCTCCTTCATCTTTCTCTCATATCCTTTCTCTTTTCTAATTAAAATCATAGGATCATTTGTTTTCATATATTGTTTGATTTCTTCTAAAGAGAGCCCCAGTTCTTTTAATCTACGGATCTGAATTGCACTATGCACTTGATCCTCTTCATAATAACGATATCCTGTATAACGATCTACATAAGAGGGGTTTAATAAATTGATCTCATCATAATATCGTAAAGTAACAATAGAAAGTGCTGTCTTTTTAGAAAACTCTTTTATTTTGTACATAAGTTCCTCCTTTACAACCATTGTAACATTCACCTTTCGGTGAGAGTCAATTCTTTTTAAAAAAAATATGAAAAGATGATCGAATGCATGAAAAAAAGCCTTGAAACTCAAGACTCTTCAATTCCAATGGTCGAGAAGACAGGATTTGAACCTGCAACCTCTTGGTCCCGAACCAAGTGCACTACCAAGTTGTGCTACTTCTCGTTAAAAGAAAAAGCCTTGTGTAAACAAGACTCTATAAACTAAATGGTCGGGAAAACAGGATTTGAACCTGCAACCCCTTGGTCCCAAACCAAGTGCACTACCAAGTTGTGCTATTTCCCGATTAAATGGTGCGCCCGAAGGGATTCGAACCCCTGACCTTTTGGTTCGTAGCCAAACACTCTATCCAGCTGAGCTACGGGCGCAATGACAAATTCAAAGATAAATTTCTCATTGACACATCCAATTATATAATAATTTACGAGACTTTGCAAGTCTTTTTTAATCATTTTATGCAAGAAGTAGTGAAAAAATGATAGGAAACTCATGAAAAAGTAGAAAGGATAGAGAAATTATAGTATAATAGAAACGAAAAAGAGGGATGAAATGAAAACGAAAGTTACGCAAAAAAAACAAACTCAGAAAAAGCCTTGGTATCGCAAGAAACGTTTTATACACTGTGTGTGTATTGTTTTATGTGCGCTTTTGATGATGTTATTACCACTGGGAACAGATTCTATTTTTGGTTCTACTACTGATTGGATTGGCCAACATACTACGTTTGCTGATTATTTTCGTACACTCTTTTATGATACCCATGATCTTTTTCCGGATTATGCATTTCATATTGGAAGTGGAAGTAATATTTATTATTTCTCTTATTATGGCTTATTAAATCCATTATTGATGATTTCTTACTTATTACCACATGTATCTATGGCAACTTATATGATGGGCTTAAACATCATCTTAGTATGTGTTACTGGTGTTTTATTATATCTATTCTTAACTCATAAGAAATTTACAGAAAATCTTTCCTTACTTACAACCTTGATCTTTTTATTTAGTACATTTCTTATTTTTCACGCCCATCGTCATTATATGTTTATCAATTACATGCCATTTCTTTTATTAGGACTATTTGGTGTTGACCGTTACTTTGAAACCAAGAAAAAAGGTTTATTTATCTTCAGTGTCTTTATGATGATACTATCCAGTTACTATTACAGTGTAACAGGAATTGTCGTACTCGCACTTTATACGATTGCTATGATTGTGAAAAAAGAAGATACTTATTCTTTTAAAACCATTTTAAAACAGGGGTATCCATTATTGTTATGTACTTTCCTTTCTATTTTGATGTCTCTCGTCTTACTATTACCAACAGCTTCCGTGATTCTATCTGGTCGTGGTAGTGAAGAAAGTGGAATTTCACTTCTTTCTTTACTTCTTCCTCGTGCAAACTTAACAGGACTCTTATATGATCCATATACACTAGGCGTTACTGCTTGTACAGTCGTTGCTATCTTTTCACAAGTATTCAGTAAAAAAAAGGGACAACGTTTCTTAAGTATTTGTTTTCTTTTGATTCTCTGTTTCCCAATCTGTATTTATATTTTGAATGGAACACTTTATGTAAGAGAAAAGATCTTATTTCCATTCTTTCCAATCCTCGCACTTTTTTTTGCTTCCTTCTTAACTGAAGTGAAAGAAAATCGTCTTTCATGGAAAGGAATTGTCGCAACAATTATTTTCTATCTTTTATTTTTACTCACTCATTTTTCTTACTGGTTTTATCTTCTTGATTTACTTTATGTTCTCATTCTTCTTTATTTTACAAAAAAGAAACATTGTGTCTCTATTTTAGGAATTGGAACTCTTGTTTTATCGGTCATCCTTTGCTTTATCACCCAGTTAGGGGAGAGTTATCCGAGTCGCGAGAAGTATCAAAATGAGATCCAGTCTTCTGTCAAACAAGAATTGATTACCTCTGCATTAGAAAAAGAAACAGAGTTTGTACGTATGGGAGATCGCAATGATGTTTTGTATACTGTCAATCAAGTTTATCACCCATATGCTTATCGTTATTCCATGTATTCTTCTACTTATCATAAAGGTTATGTAGACTTTTTAAGAAATGATTTAAAGATTGCTTATGCATCGAGAAATCCTATGATTTTAAAAGAAAATGACGATCTACTAGCTAGTTATTTCCTTGGGGTAAAATATATTGTATCACAAGAAAAAGAATTAGGTTATGGCTATGAACAAATTGCTCATGCGAAAGATGAGAAAAGTGGAAGAACATATTATTTATTTGAAAATAAGAACGTATTACCAGTTCTCTATGGAAGAAGTCAGACAATCAATGAAGAGACTTATCAAGAACTCAATTACCCAGAAAATGTGCTTGCTTTATTACAATATGCCGTGGTAGAAGATGGAAATGAGGATGTTGTGATCGAGGGAGTAGAGCCATTAGATGGGTTAGAAATCGAAGAAGAAAAGAATGTGACAGTGGAAAAAGAAGAAGAGGAAGTTGTTATTACTGCCAAAGAAGATGCTTCCTTCTATATTACTTTGCCAGATGATATTGAGGATGATTTGATTATATTTGAAATGGATATTAAGGAACAGGCAAGCTGTGAAAATGGTGATCTTAGTATGGTCATTGAAGGAGTTGAGAATAAATTAACTTGTAAAGAATGGCAATATCAAAATCACAATGATACATTCCACTATGTGATTTCTCATCATGAACAAGAAAATAGATTAGAAGTAACATTAAAACCAGGAACTTATCATTTCCAAAATATACACACTTATCGCATTCAACCTGAATTCTTAGAACAAGTAAACGATGATATTTCACAATTTCAATTAGATCGCGATAAGACCAAAGGAGATCTATTGACTGGATCTATTACGATGAAAGAAGATGGCTACTTTGTTACAAGTATTCCATATGATACAGGATTTTCTGTGACAGTCGATGGAAAACAAGTAGAATATGAACAAGTCAATCATACCTTCTTAGGATTTCCATTAGAAGAAGGAGATTATGAAATAGAAATTACTTATGAAGCTCCGTATAAAAAAATAGGAATGATTGGTAGTGGAATTGGCTTTATTATATGGATGATCATTTTGTATTTAGATAGAAAGAAGTGATGATATGGATAAAATTTCAGTCATTGTACCTTGTTATAATGAAGAAGAAAGTATACCTTTATTTTATGGAGAGATGAAGAAACAAGAAAAGAAAATGAAATCTGTTTGTTTTGAATTTTGGTTTGTTGATGATGGATCAAAAGATGATTCTTTAGAAGAAATGAAGAAACTAAAAAAGAAAGATCCAGAAGTACACTTTTTATCTTTTTCTCGAAATTTTGGAAAAGAAGCGGCAATTTATGCGGGTTTAGAAGCTGCAAATGGAGATTATATTACACTAATGGATGTTGACTTACAAGATCCGCCAAGTCTATTAAGTGAGATGTATGAAGGAATTAAAAAAGAGGGATATGATGTGGTCGCGACGAGAAGTGTGAGTAGAAATGGGTATTCTTTCTTGCGAAAACATTTTACGAAACTATTTTATGCCCTGATTAATCATATGTCTAAAGTAGAGATGGTAGATGGGGCAAGAGACTATCGTTTGATGAAGAAAAAAGTCGTTAAAGAATTAATTAAAATGAAAGAATATAATCGTTATTCTAAAGGATTATTTAGTTTTATTGGTTTTCGTACGAAATGGATTACTTATGAGAATCCAGAACGTGCCAAAGGAACTTCGAAATTTAACTTCTGGAAATTATTTTCTTATGCGGTAGAGGGGATTGTTGGTTTTTCTACAATGCCATTAGCCATTGCTGCAATCGTTGGTTTATTATTCTGTTTGATTTCATTTCTGATGATTATTGTGATTATTGTACGAACTTTAATTTGGTCTGATCCGACAAGTGGATGGCCTTCTATGGTATGTATACTCTTTTTCTTGAGTGGAATTCAATTATTTTGTACAGGAATCATTGGAGAATATTTATCAAAAACCTATTTAGAAGTAAAACATAGACCAATCTATATTTTAAGAGAATCTAGTGAAGAAGAGGAAAAATAACTCTTCTTTTTCTATGGTGTTTTGAATATGATTGAATAGGAGGGATTTCCATGAAAGAGAAAGGACTGTTGTTATTACTCTCTGTTCCTATTTTGATGAGTTTATTTTTCCTTTGTACATTTTTTTGTATGAGACTAGAATTAAAAGGAGAAGCCGAGATGACAGTGCTTTATCAAGAAGAATTTCAGGATCCGGGAGCAGTTGGAACAATCTTAGGAAAAAAAGTAGAAGTGACTGTTCATGGAAAAGTAGATACCAGTCAAATTGGAACTTATGAATTAGTTTATGAAATGAGGAATCGGATTGGAATGGTACGGAAGAAAACAAGAAAAGTGACAGTAACCAGTGAAGAAGAACCTACTATAACATTAAAAGGAGATAGTACTTATTATGTTGATTTGAATAGTGAATATATAGAACCGGGATATGTCGCATATGATGTAGAACAGCAAGATATTACAGATCAAGTGATTGTTCGTGGGATGGTAAATCCGAAACAATTCGGTATTTATGTGTTGAAATATGAAGTACGTGATAAAAGTGGTAATGAAGCAGTTGTCAAAAGAAAAGTCATTGTAAAAGATAGAGAACTTCCAACTTTAACGTTGAAAGGATATGAAGCAGTGACAATCTATACCGATGAGACTTATGAAGAACCTGGGTTTGTAGCGACAGATAATTTAGATGGAGATCTAACAAATCATGTGATAGTAAAAGATAACATAGAACAAAAACCAGGTGTTTATCAAGTCAAATATCAAGTGACAGATTCTAGTGGAAATACAGTGAAAAAAACAAGAGATGTTTATGTGATCTCTCATCTGAATTATAAAGAGGAATATGAGGAAGAAGAAAATCAAACAAAGGGATGGTGGTCCGACAATAAATTAAATCACAAACGTCCATTAGGAGGAAATTACGGGGAATCATTGGACGAATATAAAGCTTACTACTTAGGGGAAGACAAAAAAGTGATTTATTTAACTTTTGATGAGGGAAGTAATGAGACTTATTTAAAAGAAATCGTTGATGTCTTAAATAAGAATCAGGTAAAAGCTACGTTTTTTCTCTGTCAAAACTACATGGCTAGTCATGCATCTTTGATTCGAGATATGGTAAGTCAAGGACACAGCATTGGGAACCATACCCATCGTCATAAAAGTATGCCTAGTCTTGCGACAAGAGAAACCATTGATGAATATGTAAAAGAAATTAAAGATGTAGAAAACTTATATCAGACAATTACTGGACAAAAAATGGATAAAATCTATCGAGAACCAAAAGGAGAATGGAGTAAACGATCTCTAAAAATTGTCAGTGATTTAGGATATTCCACTTATTTTTGGAGTGCGGATCATTATGACTTTGGAGATGATGTATCCAAAGAAGAAACTTTAGAGCGACTATTAAAAAGATATCATAATGGGGCAATTTATTTGTTACATCCTAAAAACAAAGGTAATTATGAAGCCTTAGAAGATTTTATAAAGACGATGAAAGAGAAAGGATATCAATTTGGATTAGTAAAAGACATCAAGTCAAATAAGAATCAAGGGTGATCTTGTGTACAAAGAATAGCTTTTATTGTATAATAGAACTATGAGGAGTGTGCCGTATGAGCAAAAAAGAAAAGAGTCATTTAGATTCGGAAAATTTACCAAACTTAGAACTGTCTAAAGAGGTTGACTTACAGGCCTTTGAAGAAGATGAGACAAAAGAAAAACAATCTCATGTAAAAGAAGTGGAAGTGGATCATAGAAAAGAAGAGGAAAAGAAATTACGAAAAGGAAAATCAACTTTGCTTTTTGTTCTAGCTGCAATTGTATTAATTGTGATGAGTTTTGTAGGATATTATATTTATGCATCGAACCCAAAACGTGTATTGGTTACTTCTTTGGATGCCTTGAATAATAAGCTCAATCAATTTTATACAAATGCTTCTTCAGAAATGGGAGATACGAATGATCCATTTACGCTGACAGGAACGATGAAGTTTGATATCTCATCTGATTTATTTACCCCACAAGTAGATATGTATGAGGATCCTGAAATTTATGAACAAGCTGAGGCGACAACAAAACTTTTTGAAAATTTAAAAAATACAGATTTTCATTATACGTTAAAACAAGATACAAAAAATCAAAAGCTTTTATTTCAGTTAACTCCTGAATTGAATGGAGGACAATTAACCTCTCTTACTTATTACCACGAAATGGGAAAACAGTATTTATCTATTCCTGAAATTGCTGATACTTACTTACAATTAGATGATTTCGATTTATTTAGTGCAGTAGAAGAAACAAAAAACTCAAATTTGGATGATTATAATTACATTGTTGACGTTGTTAAAAATAGCTTGTATGAGAATATTACAGAAAAAGATTTTGAAGAGAGTTATGTGAAAATAAAAGTGGATGGAAAAGATAAAAATGTAAAGAGAGTCATTTTCCATTTAGATGTGGAAAGAGCAAATGAATTATTGAAGGCAGTCGTTGCGGATTTAAAAAGCGATGAACAAGCGAGAGAAATCATGACATCTATGATTCCTGATTTTGCGAATTACGAAGTTCAAGAACCAGATACAACCAGTCAGTCAGAGTTGAAATTGATTACTTATGTAACTAGATTTTCTCATGAACCATTGAAATATGCGGTTATGATTTACGATGGTGATACAAAACAAGAAAGTGGGATTGCTTATACGGATGGAGAACGTGATGAAATCGAATTTATCCGCAACGAAAAGGTCATTTCAACAATTGAAATCAACGGAGATATGGATGATTTTAAAATTGAATGGAGAGATGAAAACGATAAAAAGTTAGGAACAATCAGTGGCTCTTATGAGGAACAGAAGATGAATTTTGAAGTTTCCTTAGAAAATGGAGAATTAGGAGTCATTGCCTGTCATGTGAATTCAGAGCAATCAGAAAATAATACAGATAGTAACATGGGATGTGGAATGACTACAGTACTAAATCAAAATTTATTTACTTTTGAAGTAACAGATTCTAACGTGTTGGAAAATGAGGCCGAGTTCGATGTAGATATAGATGGTAGTAGAAAGATGACGGAAGAAGACTCCGAAAACTTGAACTTGTGGTTTCAACAACTTATGGAAAGAATTGCAATGGGAAATGAATAAGGTATGAACTATTTCATTTCCCTTTTTCTTTTAAAAATTCAGAAAAGTGTTGACAACTTGTGTCACAAAAAATTCAGAAAAGTGTTGACAACTTGAAAATGTGTGTGCTATAATCTATTTGTCTTCTGAAAAAGACGTGGGGGATTAGCTCAGCTGGCTAGAGCATCTGCCTTGCACGCAGGGGGTCGCGGGTTCGAATCCCACATCCTCCACCATTTAGAAATGAACCGAACTAGAGACAGTTCGTTTTTTTATGTTTTAAGAGTTAAAAAAAATGAAAGGGTCTTGAATATAAAATTGTATAAAAAAACACCAATGAATATTGGATTATTTTTATTTGAAAGGACAATGGATCATAGAATCATCACAAAAAAATATTACGAACAACAGAATGGAAAAGAATCATAATTATGATGTGATTCATAGACCTGTTTCAAATTCCATCGTCAATCAGGTTGAACAATGAATGTAAAAATAGAAGTATATAGTACTATTTTATATTCTTTATTTGTTGAATAAAAATTTCTGGATTCTCATCAGAGATTACTTTTAATTGTTGTTCCATATTATTTTCCATAAATTGAATTGTAATTTCGTATTCTGTGCTGAAATTGATCCTGTCATAGTTATTGGATACAGAATCAAAGAAAGTACGAAAACCATTTGTACCTAATAGCTGTAATAGTGGGCTTCCACCAAACATTGCTGCTGAAAGTAACATACTTTTTGTTTGATTTTCTTCTACTGTTTTAACATAGTTTGCAGTTCTTAATTTTCCTATATATGATAAGTTCATGATATTGTTAAGTGGAATTTGCTTTGTTGTCTTTTGTTGCTCGACCATGTAAATCATGTCCAACGTTTGCGACGGAACATTATTTACTAGTAATACAGAAGTGTTGTATGGAATTTCTTTCGCACCAATTAAAAATCTTGTAAATAAGAAATCTTCTTTTTGAACAGGAGAAGTTTCTTTTTCCTTTGTTTCTTGTACTATATTTTTACTTGATTTTGTCGAAAAGAACATAGCAATAAATAAAAAGAGATAAGAGCTTAAATATAGATAAAACAGTGGTGTTACAGTTAGTTTGACGTCTTTTATGTAATAAATCAATTCATATACTCGATAATAAGTCCATGGGTAGGTAATTAATGCAAAGGCAAGTGGCCCTTTGTTATTTTTATTCTTATACCAAAAATAAAGTGATATTATGATTCCTATTATAAAAAAATAAAAACTTTCGAAGGTGAATAAGGAAACTCCTCCAGCTTGTGAAGTAACAATATCACCAGTTAGAGAAATCGTCACTAGTATGATAGCAATTAAAATTAATAATAATTGAATATTTTTTTTGTCATTTTCCATTCAAACAACACTCCTACTATGATAAAATTATAACATAGTTATGTAGTTGAAAAAAGACTGTATCAATGTACGATTGGAAGGATGGCAAATATGATGTATTTGGAAGAATATGATTCTCCAATCGGAAAATTAACGTTAGTCAGTAATGAACATGATCTGATCGGTATCTGGATAGAACAACAAAAATATTTTTTTAATCACTTAGAACATGAACAAGTAAAAAAGAAAAATGTTCCTGTTTTAGAAAAGACAAAAAAATGGTTAGATCTTTATTTTTCTAAAAAATGCCCTTGTTGTCAAGAACTTTCATTATCGCCTATGGGAACTGATTTTCAAAAGAGTGTTTGGAAAATACTATGTACGATTCCATATGGAACAGTGGTGACTTATCAGGAGATTGCGAAAAAATATGAGAAGGAGACAGGAAGAAAAACTTCGCCAAGAGCAATTGGAAATGCGGTGGGACATAACCCCATTTCTATTGTTATTCCCTGTCATCGTGTGATTGGAAAAAACGGAAAACTCACAGGATATGCTGGTGGTATTGATAGAAAAAAGCAATTATTAAAGTTGGAAGGTGTAAACTTACCAAAATTATTTTAAAAAAATAACAGATTTCATTGTAAAGGAAGTAAAGAACTACTTCTTTTTTTGACAAATTATGTTATGATGGTGTCATAGGAGGGATAAAATGTTTGAAGGAAAAGTTGTTGTAGTAACTGGTGGAACCAGAGGAATTGGTTTCGCAACAGTTCGTAAATTTTTACAAAATAAAGCAAAAGTTGTATTATTTGGAAGCCGTTCTGAAACAGTAGAGGAAGCAATGAATAAATTGCGTGTTGAGAATGCTTCCTATGAAGTGATGGGACTATATCCAGATATCTCAGATTTAAAAGCTGTAGAAGAAGCTATGAAGAAAGTAGTAGAAGAATATGGTCGTATTGACGTATTAATCAATAATGCAGGAATTTCTGCACGTGAAAGTATTTATGATTATACAGAAGAAAACTTTGATAAAATCATTGATTTGAATATTAAAGGTGTATTTAACTGTTCTAGAGCAGTTGTTTCTTATATGAAAGAACAAGGTGGAGGAGTTATCTTAAATACAAGTTCTATGGTAAGTATTTATGGTCAAGCAGCAGGATGTGGATATCCAACAAGTAAATTCGCTGTAAATGGAATGACAAAATCACTTGCAAGAGAGTTAGGAAAAGATCACATTCGTGTCAATGCGGTTGCTCCAGGAGTAATTCATACAGAAATGGTTGATGTTCTTCCTAAAGAAGTGATTCAACCAATTATCGATAATATTCCAATTGGAAGAATGGGAGAACCAGAAGATATTGCAAATGCTTTTGCATTCCTTGCTAGTGATGAAGCTAGTTTTATTACAGGTGCTATTCTTTCTGTGGATGGTGCTGGTATGTGCTAAAAAGGATAGATGTTCTATCTTTTTTTGATTGTATGGTATAAAAAAAACTTACCATGAGGCAAGCTTAAAGTTTATTTGATTTCATTTTTAATTCCCAATATTGATCATACATTTTTTGTACTCCGTTTTCTAGAGTATAGTAATAAAAAATATAAGGAATTAATAAACAAATAAAAATAAAGAATAATACAAGAAGTCCTAGATGCATTAATGCAATCGCACCAATAAAACATAGTGTTGTTAGTATTGCAAATAATCCTGTTACAAGAAAATGTACAAGTCTTTCATGCTGATAAAATTGAATTTGTTGTAAATGATCATTCAAAACTTGTTTGCTGTTTTTTACTTCTTTTTGGGTAAGCAATTGATCAATTTGGTTTAAATAATTAGTTAATTTTTCATTCATCTTATCACCTGTAAATATTATAACAGGTTTTAAAACTGACTTGTGTCAATAAATGTAAAATTGCCTATTATTTCCAAACATTTGACGTAATAGATGTGTAAAGTATGTTACAATGAAAATAGGTGGAGGACACTCAAACACATGAAAACGGGGTTGTTTAGTGTTATCATTTATTTGCTTTTGCAAACTAGTTTCAATTCGATAATGTCGGTAAGGATGAAAAGAGAAGAGCTGTTCTTCTTTTTTTCTTTTATCAGCATATATTGAAACTAGGTGATGCATATGAACGATGATATAACTCTATTTCTGTTTACGCTTAGTATGGAATCCGATCGAGAAATTACTATCGAAAAAGGAAAACCAATCCCCTTTAATCGGACAGAAATCGACCGTCTTAGTGATATTGATTATGATTTAGAAACTCATTTATTTAAAGTATTAAAACCTGGAGATTATTATGTATCCTACCAAATGAAAACAAATCAAATCTACCATTTAACAATTGTTGGAGATGTGGATTTTTTCGATGCGGAACTTTTTCCTGTGGAAAACATAAGCCATGGTAGTGGAATTATTACAGTATCCAATGAAAATGTAAATTGTTATTTGACATGTAAAGATCACGATATTTTATTGGAAAATGGTAAGCAAGCAACAATTACTTTTTTTAAAGTGAGATAACTTTGTTATTTCGATTACTAGGGTTGTTTATAGGATTTGGTTTTACGGTGATTGGCAGTATTTATTTAATTGCTTATCTTAATTTGTTTTCATTTGGGTATAATTTCATCGATTATGTTCATTTTATATGTGGACAGTTAGAATGTATCTATTTCATTGTAGGAATTCTAATGATGTTACTTTCAATTTATTTACCAGGAGGAAAAAAAGATGAACTATGTATATGACATTTTATTAAATTTAGAGGATTATGCATATGAGTTTTATGAGTGGAATGTAGATGATGAAATTACTCACGTTAGAAAAATACCTATGGTACGTATTTCAAAGGAAAAGTTAGAAAAATTGTATCAGTACCGTTGCAAACTTCCTCAATCTTTTATGAAAGAAATTGAGAATAAATCGGAAAAATTTACAAATCGTGGTGTTGAGAAGATACCATATTTATTTCTTGCGACAGATACCAAAACAATTATCGCATGTTTGGTGAATCAGAAGGGAATTGTCGTAAAAAAGAGTAGATTATTAGTTGATGAAGAACAAGAAGCTCTTTTGATGAGTAAAACATTGTCGTTTATGAGTTTTGATGTAAAAGCAATAAAAAAACAGAAAATGAAAGAGTTTGAAACAAGAAAAGATCAAGAAATGAAGAAAAGATTAAAACACGAAATTTTTAAGTTAAATCAACAAAATGAAGAAAAGTTAAAGTATCTTTACTATGAGTGCTTTAATGAAATGGAAGAGTGTCCTGAAAAGATTGTGGAAAAATTTAATAAGGAGTTAAATCATCATTATCAAGACATCTCTAAAAAACTATTTATGGGGTTAGATTTATTAAAAGTGAACTATTAATGTTTGACAATTAAAAAAAACATGATATAATGAAACCATTAACGACCAAGAAGTGGAGAAGTATAAAAGAATTCTTCTTACTAGAAAGCTGGAACGATGGAAGCCGGCAAGAAAGAGCTTTTAGAATAACACCATGGAGTTGGATATCTGAATTGAGTAGGATATCACGTGACCGACGTTATAGGTAAGAGATCAAGGTAACTTGAAATAGGGTGGTACCGTGCTTATGCGCCCCTATATCGAGTTATCTTTTTATGTTAGAGGAGGATAGTAGTTATGGATGTGAAAGAATTATATCAAAAATTAGAAGAACTTATGGGAAAAGAAGTTACCTTAGAGGGATGGATTCGTAATCACAGAAAACAAAAAGAGTTTGGATTTATTGATTTCTATGATGGAACTTGTTTTGAATCTGTACAATTGATTTATGATGACAAATTATCAGAGTTTGATGAGATTCAAAAATTACGTGTTGGAAGTGCAATTAAAGTAACAGGAAAAGTGCAAGAGTCTCCTGCTAAAGGACAAAAGTTTGAAGTATATATTCAAACATTAGAATTGTTAGGAGATAGTGAAGAAGATTACCCTATTCAACCAAAGAGACATACAAGAGAATTTTTAAGAGAAGTTGCTTATTTAAGACCACGTACAAAATTATTCCAAGCAGTTTATCGTGTACGTAGTGTTGCGGCAATGGCAATTCATACTTATTTTCAGGATCATGGTTATATTTACTTTCATGCGCCACTGATAACGGCAAATGATGGGGAGGGTGCTGGAGAAATGTTTAAATTGACAACACTTCCTTTAGATAATATTCCAAAAGATGAAGAAGGCAAAGTAGACTATAAGAAAGATTTCTTTGGAAAGAAAGTAGGACTTACAGTAACAGGACAATTAGAAGCAGAGTCGTTTGCAATGGCATATAAGAAAGTTTATACATTTGGACCAACTTTCCGTGCGGAAGAATCTCATACAAAAACACATGCTGCAGAATTCTGGATGATTGAACCAGAAATTGCTTTTTGTGATTTAAATCAATTAATGGATATTGAAGAAGAAATGTTAAAGTATGTAATTTCTTATTGTTTAGAGCATGCATCTAGTGAATTCGCATTTTTTGATCAATTTGTAGAAAAAGGATTGCTAAATAAATTGCAAGCAGTTGTTGACAGCAAATTTGTTCGTATTTCTCATAAGGATGCGATTCAATTACTGAAAGAGGCTCCTGTTCAATTTGAAAACGAACCGAAAGATGGAGAGGATCTTGCAACAGAACATGAGAAATATTTAACAGAAACGTATTTTAAAGCGCCTGTCTTTGTGACAGATTGGCCAAAAGATATCAAAGCATTTTATATGAGGTTAAACGAAGATCAAGAAACTGTAGCAGCTGTTGACTTGCTAGTGCCAGGTGCTGGTGAATTAATGGGTGGTAGCCAAAGAGAAGAAAGATTAGAACATTTAGTTTCTCGTATGGATGAATTGAATATGAAAACAGAAGGATTAGAATGGTATTTAAATCTAAGAAAATACGGAGGCTGTGTTCACTCTGGATTCGGAATGGGATTTGAGAGATTATTGATCTATTTAACTGGAGTAGAAAATATTCGTGATGTCATCCCATTTGCAAGAACGCATGGAAACTGTGAATTTTAGAAAGAGATTTTTTCTCTTTTTTTTGTATATTTTGCCTGATTTGTTTCATAATAAAAAAGAGACCAACTATAATGTGTCAATAGAAAATTGAACATTATTGAAATATATATGAA